>Ga0206903_10004_pt1 | contig 83479 bp, 71 predicted proteins | sample Alteio_BWOrgHeat_45_FD_152959 | JGI IMG/M metagenome (GOLD analysis project Ga0206903, IMG submission 152959) | Enriched cells from forest soil in Barre Woods Harvard Forest LTER site, Petersham, Massachusetts, United States -... | ecosystem: Environmental > Terrestrial > Soil > Temperate forest >... | reverse complement strand
TGAAGGAAAGGAATTTGACAAGGAGTACATGGCGGCTGAATTATCTAACCATGAATTCCTGCGCGATCTTGCTCAGAATTATATTAATGGTGTTGATGAAAAGCTATCAGGAAATGAAGGTGAAATATGGCATGTTGCAAACCTTGCATTGTTTGCCTTTACAGAGCATGTTGGGTTATGTAAAAAAATTGCTGAAGAAATAAATGCTAACTGATAATGCTGACTAATTTACGTGAGTTCGGTTTAAGCATAAAGTAATTCTAAAAGAATTAAATTTAAATAGCCCCGTAATAATTAGGGGAGAATAAATGTGTAAAAGACATTGAACCACACGGGGGTTCAATTAATTGATCATAATATTCAGCCTCTGATGTAATCAGAGGCTTATTCATATTAAGACCCTCCAGGCTTATCCCCAATTCACGTTATTTAGCATGATAGTATTGGCCTGGCTATACACCTGAGTGCCTTTTACTATGGAGTTGACAGGGAGCTGGCAGGGGTTTGGTAAGGAGTAATATCTCTATAAGGTTACTATAAGGTTACTGTAAGGTTACTATAATGTTACTATAAGGTTTCTATGAAAGTGAAGCAGAATGGAAAGGAATGTACTGTTTTATACAGTTATTTACAAACAGGATATTGTGGTATGTAAAATAAGTATAAAGCCCGGAATGGCAAAAAAAAACCAGGAAAAATAAACTATTGGCAGAAAGCCAAACCTGCATCAAAAACTGAAAATAAAAAAAGAAGCTGCCCACTTTTGAACAGCCTCACATGTTTTAATACTTATAATTTTACTTGCTTGCCTGCAATGCCATATGTATATTTCTTAATGAATAATACTATGCTTTAGCAAGATGCGCATCAATCCAACTCTTAATATCAGCCATTACAATTTCTTTGTCAAGATCATTGAGCAGATCATGATAATGTCCTTCATACAATTTCAGTGTTTTGTCTGTTGAACTTGCAGTATCATAAAAATGCTGGCTGCCGCCTGGCCTTGTTGCTTTATCACTTGTTCCGTGAAGTATCAACAGCGGTAAAGTAAATTGTGCAAAATCTTTTTTAAGCCTATCATCAGCATTTACCATTGCCGCAATAGTTTGTGTTGGCTGCGTTTCATTTTCAATCAACGGATCATTGTCCATGATTTCAACTGCTTTCGGATCGCGCGAAAAATCTTTATTATGTAATTTAAGCACATGCGCATGCGGTGCAATATGGCTCAAGCCTTTAAGCACAGCTATTGCAAAATCAGGCGCAGGAACCTGGTAGGCAAAACTCTCGCAAATAAGTCCTGCAAGTTCTTCCTGATGATCCAAAGTATAATTACATGCAACAACACCGCCTGCACTATGCCCTAACATAAACACAGGTAAACCCGGTTCGCTTTCTTTTATAAGTGAAACGAATGTTGCAACGTCGTTTACATAATCTTTAAAATCCTGAACATAAAAACGTTCGCCGTCAGATTTACCACGGCCGCGCAAATCAATCGAATAAACAGCGAGTCCATCTGCTGTTAGCTGTGCGGCAACCCATTCATAATACCCGCTGTGCGAATTAAACCCTGGAACTATTACAATTAATGCGCGTGCTCCGCCGGCCTGGGGTTGCCATGAGCGGGTGGCAATATTTAAGTCACCTGCGCCCTTGAAAGATGATTCAGTCATTGATGTTTATTTTTTATAAGTGAAAAATGGAAAGTGATCGATGAAGTTTGTAAACAGCACGGTGTCTTTAAAAGGAAGGCTTGCATCTGTTTATGTTGTGAAGGTATAGCATTTGATGTTTTGGTGTATTAAGTTATAATAAAATATCGCATGCAAATTTGCATTAATGCAAAAGATAAACTTGTATTGGCTTAACAACTATTTAATTATTTATTTTGGTTATCAGCAATTCAATTATTCTGCTAATTTTATTATTCAACATTGCTTTCAATATGAATAAATCAGTAACTGCTGTTTCAAACGATGTCACTATTAAGAGCCATTCAATAAAAGATACTCCCCAACGCCTGTATTCTTTGGATGCATTGCGCGGCTTTGATATGTTCTGGATAATGGGTGCCGAAGAAATTGTGCATACAATGGCAACAGCTACAGGCAATTCTTTTTGGCAGGGGTTTTCAACCCAGCTTACGCATCCTGCATGGAACGGCTTTCATTTTTATGATCTTATTTTTCCATTGTTTCTTTTTATCGCCGGTGTAGCAACACCATATTCTGTTGGCCACGAGTTGGAAAAAGGGAAAAGTAAGAATGCTGTTTTATGGCGTATAGTGAGAAGAGGTTTGATACTTGTACTACTTGGCATTATTTATAACAACGGGCTAAAGATTCAACCCATTGCTGATATACGTTTTGGAAGCGTGCTTGGCCGCATCGGGCTTGCATACATGTTTGCCAACATTATTTATTTGTATAGCAAAGAACGCGCACAGATAATTTGGTTCGCCGCCTTGCTGATAGGGTATTGGTTATTATTAAAATTTACTGCTGCACCCGGATTTGCACCCGGCGATCTTACCATGCAGGGAAATTTTGCATCGTATGTTGATCGTTCTGTACTTCCCGGCAAATTATATCTCGGCATTCATGATCCCGAAGGATTAACGTCAACCATTCCTGCAATAGGAACGGGCTTACTCGGAATTTTAACCGGGACTTTTTTAAAGAACAATACAACAATCAGTGGTGCAAAAAAATCTTTGTGCTTGTTTGTTGCAGGTATTATATTTCTTTTGATCGCTCAGTTATGGAACCTGGATTTTCCTATCAATAAAAATTTGTGGACGAGTTCTTTTGTGATGAATGTTGGTGGTTATAGTTTGATATTGCTTTCCATTTTTTACTATATCATTGATGTGAAAGGTTATAAACAATGGGCGTTCTTTTTTAAGGTGATCGGAATGAACTCTATTCTTATTTATATGTCAGGGCATTTTATAAACTGGAATTATTCTAATGAAGCATTTTTTGGCTGGCTTGGTCAACTCATCAGCAATCCATGGAATGATGTAATGCTTGCCATAACTTTTGTATTGGTGAAATGGGCATTCCTTTATTTTATGTATCGCAAAAAAGTTTTTATAAGAGTTTAATAGTATGATGGTTCCAGAAAAAAATCATAAAAAATAATCTTTTGTAATAGCGCTTGCAGATGGTATTTGTACTTTAATATGAATTAGTCAAACTAAAATTATGAGTCCTGTTACAAGACAAATATGCGGCATCATATTACTAACGGTGCCTACTATTCAATATGGTGGTTTTTTTTTATTGAAAATTTTATCAAAGCAACAGGGAACAACGCTTACCGATTTTCAAAAGTCAATGTTCAGGGCAGGGCATGCACATGCAGGTGTTCTTGTTATTCTTGCGTTGATAGCACAAATATTAACGGATGATGCTGTGCTCAGCAGCGTTGCTGAATGGATAGTAAGAGATGGTTTTACGGCAGCTGCTATTTTGATAAGCGGCGGATTTTTTGCAGCAGCTGCAGGAAAGAACCGCATCAAACCAAATAAGTACATCTTCATTTTATATACAGGTATTTTTGTGCTCGCTGTTGCCACGATCATACTTGGCATAGGTTTGATCAGGAACAGTTAGATAGATATTCGATCCATACATTATGCTGCTTCAAAAAAATTTAAACACTTATAAAACGCAGCAGTACTTATTTTGCGCCTGTTTATAAAAAACAATCCTGCTGAAATTGCTCTTCTAATAAATGATTTGTATAAATGAAGTTTACAACTGTTCAAAAATTTGTATTCAATAATATTGACAGTATTCTTATTGCAATTGCCGGCTTTATATTTATTCTATTGCTGACGAAATATGGCGGCATTGGCATTTCACCCGATTCGGTTACGTATGCAAGCGTTGCAAAAAATCTTGTTTCGCATGGAAAATTTATAGAATATGATGGGATGCCTTATGTTGATTTTCCTATTGGTTATCCTGTTTTTTTAAGCATCTTTTTCAAACTTTTCGGAGATGATTATGTACATATTGGCATCTACATTAATGCGCTGCTTTTTGCTGTACTTATTTTAATGTGCGGCTTTGCAATGAATCGGTTTACTTATACATCACGCTTATATAAAATTGTTATTCTTCTTTGCATTGCAATAGGTCCCGGCCTGCTTGAAGTGTATTCAATGATATGGTCTGAAACGCTGTTTGTTTTTCTTTCTGTATTATTTATTATAACGCTGCATAAATACCTTAACACAATAGATACTTCGGCATTAATTGCGACTGCATTAATCGCTGCAACGATATGCATCGTTCGTTATGCAGGCATTTGCGTTATCGGCATTGGAGGTTTTGTTTTATTGTTCATGAAACACAGATCAATAAAACAAAAGTGCATACACATAATCCTGTTTGGCGCAATAGCAAGCTCACTGCTGGTTTTTAATCTTATAAGAAATTTTTATGCGCAGGGTTTTTTAACAGGTGAAAGAGAAAAAAGCCTTACATCATTATTGGGCAATTTCAACTATTTCGGTATAACGTTATACGACTGGCTGCCGTACGCATTTAATCATTACCTGCCTGAAACAATATTTGGTGTAGCAGTAGTGTTATTGCTTGCTATTGCAGTTATCTGGCATCTCATCACAAAAAAAGACAATACCGGTTTTGAATATATCGCTGCTGTATTTGCATGCGGATATATTTCATTTATGATACTAACGGCAACCGTATCGCGCTTTGAACCATTGAACAGCCGTTTATTTTCACCCGCATATATTCCTTTGCTTTGGGTGCTTGCCTATTGGCTAAACAAAACAATTATTGCAAGTAAAGGATGGAAACGTGTTGTGTTCATTAGCTTTAATATATTCATGGCTGTATTTTTTATTTGCAATGAATTTATTCCGAGCTATGGGAGTTACAGTGATATTAAAGATTATGGAATTCCGGGATATACAGATGATGACTGGCGTTTATCTTCAACTGTAAAATATATTCAATCGGGCGATTCTGTTTTCAGGCCGGATTTTGATATTTATTCCAATGCTAATGATGCAGTGTTTTTTTTCGCAGGCCGCAGTACGCAACGGTTACCGCACAGGCAATCGCCTGATGAGATAAAAGAATTTTATGATGATGATCACTTTTATATAGTATGGTTTAATCTTGGATATGATCCTGATATCGTTGCATTAAACGATATTTTAAAGAAGCGTCCAATGAAACTCATAAAACAGTTTCCTGATGGTGCTGTTTACATGACAATTGATCCTGATATGCTCAATGCAAATAAAGCTTTAGCGAATCCGAAACCGGCTGCTCCTAATCAATAAAAAACAAGTTTTATTCAAACTTTCTACGAACTCAATGAAGTGATTGCAATGTTTTCACCGCATCGATGAATATATCTATTTCTTCTGCGGTGTTGTAATAATGCGGTGATACACGTAACACCCAATCAACATTTTTCTCTTCAAAATCTATCTGCGCAGAAGTTTTTGACGTTGCATAAATATTAATGCCTTTATCACGAAAAAATTCTTTTGTTGCTTCCATTGATAGGTTGCCTGCTTTAAAAGTAATAATGCTGCATTGTTTTTTGCCACGATCCAAAGTTTCAATGTTGCAATATGTTCTGAGATCATTTCTCAGTTTATCATTCAACATTGTATTGCGTGCTTCAACAGCTTCAATGCCCAGATTGAGCGCATATTGCAGTGCTGCCGTACTTCCCGTCATTAATGCATAAGCTGTTTCCCAATCTTCAAAGCGTTTTGCGTTATTAACTTCTTTGTATCTGTTTTCAGCGATCCAATCAGCGCCCCGGATATCAGGTAACAATGGTTCATATCCTGACTGCAACGCTTTATCAGAAACATATAACAGACCTGCGCCTCTTGGTCCGCGAAGAAATTTTCTAAAAGTACCGCTGATAAAATCGGCATGTGTTGCTGCTGCATTAACAGGCATTTGTCCTATAGATTGACATGCATCCAACAAAAAAACTGCATCATAATTTTTAATGATGTTGCCAATTTCATTTACGGGTTGTACAATGCCCGAACTGGTTGGCACGTGTGTAACAGAAATAAGTTTGGGCAAAAATTGTTTTATCTTCTTTTCAAGATCCTCAAGATCGATCTCGCCTGTGGCTGTATTTTCTACAAGCTCAATTTTAATTCCAAATCTTTTTTGTAAAGAGAGACAGGCAATAAAGTTTGAAGGATAATCATTCTTTGATAACAGCACAACCTCGTTTGCTTTAAAAGGTATTGATGATAACGCCCTGTTATAACTATCTGTAGCATTTGTGGTAAATGCAATATTACCAGGCTTTGTATTCAACAATTTTGCAGCGTGATTGTAAAAGCTATTCAGTTCATTTATCTTTCTGTCAGCAACTTCATAACCGCCGTAATTTTCTTCTTCAGTTATATAATCGCGAATAGCTTTCGCTACCGGTTTGGGCATTAAAGCGGCGCCGGCATTATTAAAATGGATTACCGAATTACAACCTTCCGTGTCATTTCTTAATTCGTGTATGTTCATATGCTTTCAATTAATTTTTTTTTGCTGGTGAAACCGGTTGTAAACATTATATAAAAACTTTTTCTTTTAGTCTTCTGCCTGCATCGCCATCATGTGAAGGAATGAAAATAGTTTTATGCTTTTTTACAAAGCCTGTAATTTTTTCATAGCTGCCTTGCGCCAGTTTATGACTACAGTTTGCGCCTGCATATTTTTTTTCTAAAAGCTGTTGCTGTGTGTAACAAACATCCGCTGCAAAAAATATATCATAGTCATCTGTTTTAAGCAGAACAGAGCAATGGCCGTAAGTATGTCCCGGCGTTTGTATTAATGCAATGTCTTTTGATGCAGTTAAAAATTTTACACGATCAAATGCATCATACGTTTCATCAAGTTCAATCAACACAGGTTTAAACCAGGAAGGATATAGCTTGGGCAGGTCGCCAAAAGGTTTTTCCCATTCATATTTGTTTACTAATATTTCAGTTGAAGGAAAATATTTTAAACCATCAATATGATCAAGATGAAGATGTGTAAGTATAACTGCTTTTATGTTTTTAATACCGATGTTTAATTGCTGCAGTTGAGGCCCAATCTCTTCAGATGGTTCAACCATAAATTTGAATTGTGTTGTATCAAACCAGTTTGCAAAAAAGCCTGATGATTTGAAGTAATTTTTGTCATTTACATTAGCGTTTTCACCGGTATCAATTACAAAAACCCCTTCCGGGTGTTCAATAATCATTACCCATATCGGCATCCATTCTGTAAATTTTCTATCCAGCATAAAATCTACCATTGCAGCCATGCCTTTAAATCTCGAATCGCGGAATTTTGTTTTTACTGAAACAATTCCCGTTGAAACAAGATGAACTTTTGCAGCAGTTCCTTTAACTGTAACCTCAATGGTTTGTATATTGAACATTGTTGCATATTTAGCGTAATAAATCTCTTCAAACAAAATAATTTGAAGAAAATAATTTTTTAAAGCTGTTCCTGTAAATGAGTCAACCAATAACAAAGAACTGCCCACATCGCAAGCAGTTCTTGCTTTTTAAGATTGATTTATTCTGAGATAATAAATGAAGCACGTGCGATAATATTTCCATTCTCTTCAATAGCAAGTACATAATTGCCTGCTCTCAATGATTGAATTTTATTAAGCGGCATTGTGTAAGTGCCTGCAGTTTTATTGCCTGCATTAAAAATTTTCTGGCTGCTCCCGCTTATATCGCTCAGCAAAACGTTTATAGTTCCTGCTTTGTTTAAAGTATATGTAAGTGTTGCATTATTTGCTGTTGCGGGATTCGGTTTTACAGATGCGATGTTATCACTATTGTTATTCAGCATGCCAATAACAGGCGGTAAAATATTTACAGTGTAATCTTCCACTTCACCATGCGCTAATACATCACACGGTGTAACTGCATATGTACCCGGGCTCATTTGCACACGCATTCTTACTTTGCCTGTTTTATTGCCTAACGAGAACCTGATATTTCCCAATACAGTTCCTGAACCTTGCAGCATAGCAACAAGTTCACCGGGATCAGAGAAGCTTTTATTGTTATTAAGATCAATGTAAACTTTCCAGTACTCAGTGTGTGCACTTCCTGTAAAGCCTGGTGTTAAAGAAATGGGATAAGTATAACCTTCGGTTGCATCTGTACTTAATAAAGTGAAGTTAGCATAGCCTCCATTATTTCCGCTTGTTTTATTTATCGTTCCGAAAATGACATTGTTAACATATTCTGCGCTTGTATTGCCATGCGAGTAACAGTAATCGTCAAGAAAATTTACTGTATAATCTTCTACTTCTCCTTCATCCAATACACCGCATGGCGAGCTGATCGGATCGTGTGCCAAAGAATTAAGAGAGCCCCATAGCGCAGCTCTCATTTGTACGCGCATGCGTGTTGTTCCATAAAGTGCTGTTGACGGCGGAGTGAAGACAAAAGAGCGACTAACACCTGCCTTTGATAATGTGTCATATACAATTCTTTCTCCCAGGTCGCTAAAACTGCCGTTGTGATTATAATCAATATAAACTGCAAACCTTACTGTGGTGTGAATTCCGATTGGACCGGAGTTTAGCGTGATGGTAGGATTAGCACTTATATTCAGATTCGTTGAAAGCGAAGTATAGTTACTATAGCAGGAACCTGTTGTTTGATTATTGATACTTCCCAACACCACTGATCCTATATAGCCTTCTGCATAGGAAAATGAATTGGATGCACAATACGTTTGTGCAATGGATGCTGTTGCGCATAACAAAATAATGGTGTGTAAAAAAATGGTTCTTTTCATGATGATTAGTTAAATGATTTAGCGCTTACTCTTTCAGTTTTCAGCATACCTGCCGTACTCTTCTGGATTTTCCGGATGTTCCTTTATGGGAGTTATCAATGAAAAAAATATTTAAAGCTCTTGCTTATATATCGCAGATGTTTTTGGTAAGGAAACAAATAGTAATTGAATCGATACAATTTAGTGCTATGACTTTGCGTAGAAATTGTGTAAAGATGTATAAAGAATTTAAAAGCAACACTTTTAACCGTTCAGTTGTTTATTCAAAACATGTATCAAATTATTCTATCGTTCATCACACATACTTTACCATTTGTTAGATCGCAGTACCGTTTGTGTGTGATTATATATTGTGATGAATAAAGCGGTTATAACTTTACATCGTCAAATCAAACAGGAGTTTATCTCCAAACATTATGAAAGCTCTATTCGAGAAAAAATTCACCCTTTGCAGATTAAGGGAAAATCAACCGGAATCTTCAGCCTGTAATACTTGCACACAAAGATTTCAGCATTTATTAAACAACAAACAAACCTTTAACGGTTTTCAATCAAACAATAAATGAGATCGATCTTATTGATTGTTGCATATAGCATTCATTGTACTGGCAATCAGAAAATTCAGCACACAAATAATTTCAGCTAAACAAACTGACAAAGCAACGGTACACTCAAACATCATGAAAAACTCTTACGCACTATTGCCTGAGGAGTTGAAAATGTTTAACCTGTATAATTATTAAAACTTATTCACAATCACTCATCGCAAGGTAATTGTAACGATCAGTAACTGACTTTTGTGTTTCGCTTACTAAGCCCAAAACGACTAATAAGCAAGCATTACTTACTGCACAAACTACTGCGATAAGCAACTAAAATTTAAAAATTACAACTATGGACATCCCTCATTTTATTATTAGTTATTGGTGGATATTATTAGTATTGATATTTCCACTTTTTTACAAATTTATTCTCCGTGTTTTCTTTGGAATGGTTATCGTTCCTGAAAACAGGATTGGATTGGTTACAAAAAAATTCGTGCTGGTTGGCACTGACCGCGCGTTACCCGATGGAAGGATCATCGCAACAAAGGGTGAAGCGGGCTTCCAGGCTAAAGCATTAGCGCCGGGTTTATACTGGGGCATGTGGCCCTGGCAATTTGGTGTAAATATGCAGCCTTTCACTGTAATTCCTGAAGGCAAGATCGGGCTTGTATTAAGTAATGATGGCAGCGCTTTGCCAACAGGTAACATACTTGCGCGCAATGTATCATGCGATAACTTCCAGGATGCAGAAGCGTTCTTAGATAATGGCGGGCAGAAAGGTCGCCAGACGCACATGTTAACGCCGGGTACTTACCGTATCAACACGTATGCGTTTGCAGTTACCATTGCAGACATGACCATTATTCATGAAAGCATGTTGGGTATCATCACTACACATGTTGGGTATCATCACTACATTGGATGGTGCGCCCATTACTCCCGGGCAAATTGCCGGTAAGTATGTTGAAGGCCACAACAACTTCCAGGATGTGGATAGCTTTTTGCAGAATGGTGGTAGCCGTGGTTTGCAGCCGCAGGTAGTGCTTGCAGGTAGTTATTACATTAATCCCTGGGCAATTCAAATTGAAGAGATACCTATGACGGAAGTGCCTATTGGCTTTGTGGGTGTGGTAATATCTTACATTGGTGAAGATGGTAAAGACCTTACAGGCGAATCTTTTAAACATGGTAACATTGTTCAAAAAGGTTTCCGTGGTGTTTGGATGGAGCCTTATGGTCCAGGCAAATATCCCATCAATAAATACATCATGAAAGTAGAGCTTGTTCCAACAACAAACCTTGTATTGAACTGGGCGAATGCGCGGAGTGAAGCGCATATGTTAGATAAAAATCTTTCAACGATTACTGTGCGCAGTAAAGATGGTTTCCCTTTCAATCTTGACGTTGCGCAGATCATTCACATTCCTGCGAATGAAGCACCGAAAGTTATTGCGCGTTTCGGCAGCATGAACAATCTCGTAAGCCAGGTGTTAGAGCCAACGATTGGTAACTATTTTCGTAACAGTGCGCAGGACAGCGATGTTATATCATTCTTAAGTACGCGCAAAGAAAGACAGCAATCAGCACGTGAACATATTAAGGCAGTATTGGATGAATACAATGTAAATGCTGTTGATACTTTGATAGGTGATATTGTACCACCTGAAGCATTGATGAAAACTTTGACAGACAGAAAACTGGCCGAAGAACAACAAAAAACATATCAAACACAAAAGATAGCACAGGAACAAAGACAAGGTGTAGAAAAAGAAACTGCTATTGCTGATATACAGAAAGAAATTGTAAAAGCGCAACAAAGTGTTGAAATTGCACAACGCACTGCAGATGCTACAGTAAAAAAGGCAGAAGGTGATGCGCAAAGTGTAAAAGTAAATGTAGAAGCTGAAGCTACTGCCACCAGGATGCGTGCAGAAGGTGAAGCAGCTGCAACACGTGCAAGAGCCGGTGCGCAGGCTGATGCAACCAAGTTAAATGCTACAGCTGATGCTCAACGTATTTCACAGACCGGTTTGGCAGAAGCTGAAAAAATTATGGCGATTGGTAAGTCAACCGCAGAAGCATATGAATTACAGGTAAAGGCGATGGGTGGTGACAACTTCACTAAGTTCAAGATCACTGAAGAAATTGGTAAAGGCAACATTAAGATCATTCCTGATCTGATTGTAAGCGGTGAAGGCGGAAGCAATGGAAGTTTGAGCGGATTAATGGGCTTGCAATTATTGCAGATGATAAAAGATAATAAAGAACAGAAACCGCAGAGCTAATATTAAGTGATGATAATTGAATTGCGAAGCCATAAGCTTCGCAATTTTTTTATTTCATTTTGAACGAACTTGCATTCAATAAAAACAACAACGCTTAATGTCAACACTAACGTGCACATTAATTCAAACAAAATTATTTTGGGAAGATGCGATTTCGAACAGGAAGATGTTTGAAGAAAAGATCAACTCAATAAAAGAAAAAACTGAAATCGTTATTCTTCCTGAAATGTTTGCAACAGGTTTCAGCATGCAACCAGAACGATTTGCTGAAACCATGAATGGCGAAACGATTGAATGGATGAAACGTATCGCATCAAACAAAAAAATTATCCTTACAGGAAGCTTAATGATTGAAGAGGATGGACATTATTTTAATCGTTTGATATGGATGTTACCTAACGGCAGTTACGGTTGTTATGATAAGCGCCATTTGTTTGCTTATGGTGATGAACACAATCATTATACTGCAGGAAATAAAAGATGTATTGCTTCTGTAAAAGGTTGGAAGATAAACCTGCAGGTTTGTTATGATCTGCGGTTTCCGGTTTGGGCAAGACAAAGCTCCCCCTCGCCACTTGTGGAGAGGGGGCAAGGGGTTGGGGAGTATGATATATTGATTTATGTGGCCAACTGGCCTGAACGCCGTTCGCTTGCATGGAAAGTTTTATTGCAGGCAAGAGCTATCGAGAATCAATGCTATGTTATTGGCGTGAATCGCGTTGCCAATGATGGCAACAACATTTATCATTCAGGCGATAGTATGGTTATTGATCCTTTAGGTGAGATCATGTATTACAAAAAAGATGAAGAAGATATTTTTACAATTGTATTAGACAAAAAACATCTTGAAACCATAAGAACAAAACTTCCTTTTTTAAAAGATGCTGACAGTTTCATTATCAACAATGAATAATACAAAAACATATTTTGCTAAAAATATTTTTACAGGTAATGAAATGTTACAACAAAATGCAGTTGTTGTAGAGAACAATATTGTTACAAGCATTAAGCCTGTTAATCAATTAACATCAAAAGAAAATATTGTTGAGTTTAAAAATGCATTCATTGCACCTGCATTTATTGACCTTCAGTTGTATGGAGCAAGCAAAAGATTACTATCTGCTTTTCCTGATGCCGCAACTGTAAAAGCTATTTATGATTACAGCAAAACAGGGGGTGCTTCTCATTGCATGCCGACTGTAGGCACAAGTACTTATGAAACTATTTTTAAGTGTATTGATGCTATAAAGGATTACCGGAATGCAGGCGGGCAGGGCATTTTAGGGCTGCATGTTGAAGGGCCATGGATAAGCGTTGCCAAACGTGGCGCGCATAATCCTGAATGGATATTTTCTCCAACTATTGAACAGGCAACAGCATTATTAGAGTATGGAAAAGATGTAATAAAGATGATAACGCTTGCACCTGAAATTGTAAGTAAAGCAATAATTGAGTTGGTTCATTCCTATAATATTATTGTTTCTGCAGGCCATACAAACGCAACGTATGAACAGGCAACAGCCTCATTCGATACTATTAAAACAGCAACACATTTATATAATGCAATGAGCGCTTTGCAACACCGCGAACCGGGAATGGCTGGTGCTGTGTTAGATCATCCATCTGTTTATTGCAGCATTGTACCCGATGGTTTTCATGTAAGTTTTCCGGCTATCCGCATCGCTAAAAAAATAATGGGCAAAAGGCTATTTGCTATTACAGATGCTGTTACTGAAACAAATGAAGGTTATTACCAACACATATTAGATGATGACAGATACACAGCCAACGGCATTCTCAGCGGCTCTGCATTAACCATGAATAAATGCGTTAAGAATTTTGTTGAATATTGTGATATCAATATTGAAGAAGCATTACGCATGTGCAGTTTATATCCTGCTCAGGCAATAAATATGGACAATGAGCTCGGTTATATTCTTGAAGGGAGAAAAGCAAACATGGTTGTGCTGGATGAAAAGTTTAATGTTCTTGCAACGGTCGGTAATTAATTCATCATTCATTTATTTGTCTTTACATGAGAAAGATTTATGCTATTGTATTTACTTTTTTATGCGCTTCCTCTTTTGCGCAAAACATTGACTCAGCCTGGGCGATCAATCATTATGTAAAAAAAGAAGTGCGCATACCGATGCGAGATGGAGTAAAGCTTTTTACCTCTTTATATATTCCAGTTGATAGCTCTGAAAAGCACCCCATATTATTTATGCGTACTCCTTATTCGTGCGCACCTTATGGAGAAAAGAATTATGCCGGGCTTTGGATGGGTTATTTGAAAGGTTACCTGCAGGAAGGTTATATACTGGCGATACAGGATGTACGCGGAAGATGGATGAGTGAAGGCGATTTTGAAAACGTACGTCCGTTCAATGCGCAAAAAAAAGGTAATGAAATTGATGAAGCCAGTGATACGTATGATGCCATTGACTGGATGATAAAAAATATTCCAAACAACAATGGCAATGTTGGAACAATTGGTACTTCATATCCCGGTTTTTATACGACAGAAACAGCTTTATGCAATCACCCCGCATTAAAAGCAGCAAGCCCGCAGGCGCCGGTTACAGATTGGTTTGCCGGTGATGACTTTCATCACAACGGTGCTTTCTTCGCAATGGATGCTTATGAATTTTATGTTGGTGCAGGTTTTGGAAACCCTCGTCCGCAAGCAACAACTGCAGTACCAAAACAGAGAAATCCTTTTACAAATAACAAGTATGATTATTATTTGAAAATGGGCGCTTTGCCTAACCTTACTATTGTTGCTAACCTGGACAGTGTTTTGTTTTGGGATACAGTAATGGATCATCCCACGTACGATACATTTTGGCAGGCCCGCAATACAAGAGCTGGTTTATATAATATAAAACCGGCAATGCTTGTTGTTGGAGGGTTATTTGATGCAGAAGATTGCTTTGGCGCATGGAATGTTTTTAAAGCTGTAGAAAAACAAAGTCCTTCAACCAACGTAAGAATTGTAGAAGGCCCATGGTATCACGGTCAATGGACAAGCCTTGTAAACCCGGGTGCAAGCCTGGGAAATGTTCAGTTTGAAAGCAATACTTCAATATGGTACCAGCAAAATGTTGAGATTCCTTTTTTCAATTATTACCTGAAAGGGAAAGGCTCGATTGACAGCATTACAAAAGCGACAATATTTTTTACAGGTGAAAATGAATGGCATCGTTTTACAACATGGCCGCCGGAAGGCATGCAAATGACTGACTTGTTTTTAAAAGGCCATAATCAATTATCATTTGTTAAACCAACATTATCAAAACCGGGTTATGATGAATATGTAAGCGATCCTGCACATCCTGTTCCTTATGCTGAAGGAGAGCTGGGCCACAGAACAAAAGAATACATGGATGACGACCAGCGCTTTGCCGGAAGAAGAACAGATGTATTGAGTTTTGAAACGGATGCATTGATAAGTGATGTTCGTTTGGCCGGCCCTGTTATAGCAGATTTGAAAGTAGCTTTATCAACAACGGATGCAGATTTTATTGTAAAAATCATTGATGTTTTTCCAGATAATTTTAAGTACAGTGATACAGACAAATATTTAATGAATGGTTACCAGATGTTGGTGCGTGCTGAAATCATGCGTGGTAAATTCAGGAACAGCCTTGAAAACCCTGAACCATTTGTGCCTGGTAAAATAACTGAAGTAAAATATACAATGCCTGACGTTGCACATGTGTTTAAAAAAGGCCATCACATTATGGTGCAGGTACAAAGTAGCTGGTTTCCATTGGTTGACAGAAACCCGCAACAGTTCATGAACATTTATAAAGCCAATGGCGGCGATTTTATAAAATCAGATATAAAAGTTTATCACGATGCGGATAATGCTTCAAAAATTATATTGCCATTGGTGAAGTGATACTGGGCTGTCATGCTGTTATTCAGCATCAACATCATAAAACAGGAAAGCCGGTAATAATAAATACCGGCTTTCTTATCATAAAAAATTATATAAGCACTTACTTAATTTCCCACACCTCCCTGCCTCTGAGTAGTTTATCAAGGTCACCTCTTCCTTTTGCAGCAATGGTTTCATCAACCTGCATCTGCATTACATCTTCATAGCAGGTACGTTGGGTTTCATAGAAAACACCAAAAGGCCTGGGTAAATGATTTTGTAGTTTGGGATCATCAAACATGCGCACCAATATCTGTGCTTTATAAAAATCAAATTCATCATGCACCCATATATCATCAACACTTGCATCAGCACCAATTTCAACAACAATAGGTTTAAATCCGTCCAATTTTATTCCTTTATTTTTTGTTGCCCCAAATAGCAATGGTTTGCCTTGTTCAAGAAATAAAGTTTCATCCGGCTTGGTTGACTTTTCAGTATAGGGTTCAAAAGCGCCATCATTAAAAATATTACAATTCTGATAGATCTCTAAAAAAGATGAGCCTTTGTGTTTGTGCGAACGTGTAAGCATCTCCTGCAAATGTTTTGGATCGCGATCCATACTGCGTGCAACAAAAGTGGCATCAGCACCCATTGCCAAAGCCAGCGGATTGAAAGGATGATCAATGCTTCCCAAAGGTGTACTCTTCGTTACTTTATTTTTTTCTGAAGTGGGAGAATATTGTCCCTTTGTTAAACCATAAATCTGGTTATTGAACAATAAAATGTTCACATCAAAATTTCTTCTTAATAAATGTATGGTATGATTACCGCCGATGCTTAAACTATCGCCATCACCGGTAACGATCCATACACTTAATTCAGGCCTTGTTGCTTTTAAACCGCTTGCTATAGCTGTTGCACGCCCGTGAATGGAATGCATGCCGTATGTGTTCATATAATACGGAAAGCGGCTGCTGCAACCAATGCCACTGATGATTACAATATTTTCTCTCGGAACACCGATCGTGGGCATTACTTTTTGTACCTGTGCTAAAATGGAATAATCCCCGCAACCCGGGCACCAGCGTACTTCCTGGTCTGTTGTAAAATCTTTTGCAGTTAATGTGGGCAAGCCATTCGCTACTACACTAGTCATAAATAATAAAGATTATATGCGAAGTTAATTAATGTTCTTGTTTTGTTCATAGTTCATTCATTGTTATAAATGTTATAATAACTCAAATTAAATGAAAAGTATACTTCTGTTTATAGAATTTTTGCAAACCATTAATCCACACAAGCTAATCTTCGTGGTATCATTTTCAACTCTACAATACCATTAACAGCTAACTGTACACTATTCCGTAAATTGCGCCACTGAAAAAAAAGTTTATGGAAAATATAATGTATGATTTCGGAATGATAGGACTTGGTGTGATGGGTAGTAATTTTTTGTTGAACATGGCTGATAAAGGTTTTAAAGTTATCGGTTTTGACCTGGATGCTGCAAAAGCGGCAAAACTGGAAAAAGAAGCAACAACGGGAACAACCGTTCGCGGCGTAAATACATTGGAAGAAATGGTGAAGCAATTAGATAAACCGCGCAGAATAATGATGCTGGTGCCTGCAGGCAAACCAGTTGACGCGGTGATAGAAAACCTGCTCCCGTTTATAGAAAAAGATGATGTGGTGATTGATGGTGGCAACTCGCATTATATTGATACATTAAAGCGTGTAAAATATCTTGAAGAGAAAGGCATTCACTTTATGGGCATGGGTGTCAGCGGCGGAGAAGAAGGCGCGCGTAAAGGCCCAAGTATTATGCCCGGTGGTGATATGGCAGCATGGAAGCGCGTGCAGCCAATGCTAGAAGCAGTTTCTGCAAAAGTTGATAATGAACCTTGCGTTGCGTATATGGGTAAAGATGCGGCAGGCCATTATGTGAAGATGGTGCATAACGGCATTGAATATGCTATTATGCAACTGATAAGTGAAGCATATGATGTAATGAAGCGGGGCCTGGGTTTAAACAACAAAGAACTGGCTGATGTATTTACAAAATGGAATGAAGATGAGCTGCAATCATTTTTAATTGAAATAACCTCCGAAATATTTTTAAAGAAAGATGATGAAACCGGTAAAGAGATCGTAGATATTATTTCTGATAAAGCAGGTTCAAAAGGCACCGGCAAATGGACTTCACAGGATGCTATGGAATTACCTGTTTCAATCCCAACAATTGATACAGCAGTTGCCATGCGCACTATTTCGGGTTACAAAGACCAGCGTGTTGCTGCATCTGCGTTGTATCAATCTAAAATAAAAGAACTCAAAGGCAAAACGCCTGCAGATATAAAAAAGATACAGGACGCTTTACATTTTGCAATCGTCATTGCATATGCGCAGGGTCTTTCAATGTTGCATGAAGCATCGTCCGCATTAAACATGGATATTTCTTTGGCGGACGTAGTGAAGATATGGCGCGGCGGTTGCATCATTCGTTCATCATTGCTTGAAGTGTTTTATAAAGCGTATCGCAAAGACAAATCACTGGCTAATATTTTATTGACCAAAAGCGTTGCGCGTATAGTGAAGAAAGCAGAGAAAAATGCACGTACAGTAATCAGGCTTGCTATGCAAAGTAAAATACCTGTTACGGGCTTATCAAGCGCAGTTGGTTATTTTGACGCGTATTGTTCTGCATCAATGCCAACCAATCTTATCCAGGCACAACGTGATTTTTTTGGTGCACATACTTACCAGCGAATTGATAAAGAAGGAACATTTCATACAGAATGGAATGAAGAAGTAGTACAGACTGAAAAACCTCATGCCGAAACAGAAAACCCACAAATCCCTGAAAGGGAGTAATACAATTCATTATTTCAAACAATTCAAAAACTCAGGCTCATATTATGAAATATTCACTGGTAATATTGCTTCACATGCTTAAATCTCTCAACAGGAGGTTTAATACAAACTCCCCTTTAAGGGTTGGAGGCATTTATGGAAAACAATAACAAAAAACCACCATCATCCATAATTTTTATTTTTGGCGGAAGTGGTGATCTTAATCAACGCAAACTTGCACCGGCTCTGTACAATTTATTTATTGATGAATGGATGCCTGAACAGTTTGCCATTGTTGGCATTGGAAGATCTGAATATACAGATGAAAAATTTCGCGAACATTTATCTGAAGGCATACAGGAGTTCAGCCGCCGCAAAGAACAGAATGGTGTATGGAAGGATTTTTCAAGTCGCGTTTCTTATTTAAAAATGGATGCAGAAGATGAAGCTGCCTATCAAAATATTACCGACCGCGTTCAGCAATACGAAAAAGAATGGGGAATGCATCCTAATGTAATTTTTTACCTCGCAGTAGCGCCTCAACTGGTTCCTGATATCGCAAAAAAATTAGGCCACGTAAAGCTTTGCAGCGATAAACATGCTACACGCATTGTAATTGAAAAACCGTTCGGTCATGACCTTAAAAGTGCACAGGAATTAAATGAATTATTAGGTGATTTATTTGCCGAAGACCAGATATATCGTATCGATCATTATCTGGGAAAAGAAACGGTGCAAAACATTCTGGCTTTGCGTTTTGCCAATGCTTTGTTCGAGCCTATCTGGAATAGAAATTATATTGACCATGTTCAGATAACAGTTGCAGAAACAGTTGGTGTGGAAGAACGTGGTGGTTATTATGAACAAAGTGGTGCATTGCGCGATATGGTGCAAAATCATATTCTCCAGTTGTTGTGTATGATTGCCATGGAACCACCTGTAAATTTTGAAGCCAATGAAATACGCAATAAAAAAGTTGCTGTATTAAATGCGATAAGAAAAATATCAAAAGAAGAAGTGCGTGATTATGCAGTTCGCGGTCAATATAGTGAAGGCTGGATGAAAGGAGAGAAGGTCAAAGGTTACAGGCAGGAAGAGAAAGTTGATCCTAACTCAACTGTTGAAACCTTTGCTGCAGCTAAGTTCTATATTGATAACTGGCGCTGGCACAGAATACCTTTTTATGTGCGTACAGGAAAATACATGCACCAGAAAACATCAGTAGTTAACATACAATTCAGGCCCGCACCGCATTATGCGTTTCCGCCGGAAGCTGCTGAAACATGGAGGCCAAACAGGTTAACCATCAGCATTCAGCCTGAAATGGATATTCGCCTTCGTTTCCAGGCAAAGCGCCCGGGGCAAACAATGACACTTAATCCGGTTGATATGATCTTCAATTACAAAGATGCTTATCCCCAGGAGCATGAACCTGAAGCTTATGAAACCCTATTGCTTGATGTAATGGAAGGAAATCCCGCGCAGTTTATGCGTGCAGACCAGGTTGAGGCTGCATGGAAGGTGGTGATGCCGATAATTGAATCATGGGAACAAAGGCCGCCGATTGATTTTCCAAATTATGCACCTGATAGCTGGGGCCCTGAAGATGCTGAAGCATTGATTGCAAGAGATGGCCATAACTGGATAAATCTTCCACCGAAATCAGAATTACACGCGTCTTAATCGTTCGCCCTGCTATCGCAAATAAAGAATGGGTTCACTCAGATTAGGTTGATGCGCTTATAACATTTTAGTTTTGGGATGTTGTAATATTGAAGTTCATTCAAATTATTTGCAAATGAAGTTTACCTTAAAATCATTAATTAACAGACCTGATTTACCCATATGGTTTACAGGACTAAATTATCTTGCATTTTTAGGTTTTATATTTTGGCCATTTACTGCTTTTTCCAGTATATTTTTATTTGATAATCCATCTTCTGTTACAGAAGCTACATACGTTTTATTTATTTTAAGTCTTATCTATCCGTTTATTCTTCTTAGTATTATGCTCTTAAGTTTTTGGCTGTTTAAATATCAAAAAAGTAATAGCAACTATTTTACCTTTAGGTGTATTGGCTTTTTATTGCTTCATTTATTTCAAATACTTTAAATAAACCGGAATGTTATTATTTATTTGCTTTGCGTATATCATAAAATTAATAGTTCATTCAAAGAACTTTTCCTTATATAATTGTAATTGATAAAACTTTAGAAAATGGAACTCCACGTTTGTAAAGATTATGAAGATTTGTGCGAGCATATTGCCAACTGGATGGTTGAATATATCTGTAAAGCACTTGCAACGCACGAAAGATTTTCGATTGCATTTACAGGCGGTAATACTGCAAAAAAATTATACACCATTCTTGCAAGCGATGAATACAAGAATAAAATAGACTGGAGCCGTGCAAACATTTTTATCGGCGACGAACGTTTTGTTCCTTATGCTGATGACCGCAGCAATGCAAAAATGATACATGAAACCTTGCTCGATAATGTTGCAGTAAATCCGCAACATGTGCATTTCATACAAACAGAAAATATGTCGCCTGAAACTGCTGCAAATGCTTATGAAGAAGTGTTGCAGCATTACTTCCATAAAAATATTGCTCAGCCAACGTTTGATCTTGTTTTGTTAGGAATGGGTGATGATGCACATACGCTTTCACTTTTTCCCGGTCAGAAAGATGCAATCAATGAACAAGCAAAATGGTGTACTTATTTGTGGCTGGAACAACAAAACATGTATCGCATCACACTTACTGCACCAATTGCAAATGCAGCCAAATGCATCGCCTTTATTGTAAGTGGAAGCGGTAAGGCAACTGCATTAGCTGATGTTTTACATAAACCTTATGATCCGCTAACATATCCTTCACAAATAATAAAACCATCGCACGGCGAACTGCATTGGTTTGTTGATGAAGCAGCCATGAATGGTTAATTTTCAATAGCTTTTCCTTTTTCGTAAACCGCTTTCCTTAATTCGTAAGTCGCCCCGGTAACGCAGAACTACTTTTGCGGGCGATGAAATTTTTATATACAGCAACCGGATTAATTCTGTTTACTTTTTTTACAGTTACAGTTAAAGCCCAGTATAGAACTAACGCGCAAAACCTTGTGCTTACAAACGAAGATTCGCTTAATGTAAACAGCAATCAAAGCAAAACAGTTATATCAGGTTACGGCGATGCATTCTATCAAAGAAATTTTAATAAAAAGCAATCGACAGCAAGTCTTGAAAGAGTAGTACTTTTTGTTGGCCATCGTTTCAACGATAAAATTTCTTTGTTCACAGAAATGGAACTTGAAAATGCGCTTGTTGTAAGCAGCGGCGAAACTGATGAAGGCGGTAATGGCGGCGGCGATATTTCAATGGAGCAGGCTTACCTCAAATTTAATTTGAATGCACACCAATATTTAGTTGCAGGATTGTTTTTGCCACGCATTGGTATCTTAAATGAAAATCATTTGCCTGTAAATTTTAATGGCGTTGAAAGGCCAATGGTTGAAACGCTTATTATTCCTGCAACATGGCGTGAACTCGGTGTTGCATTTTATGGCACATTAAATAATCTTCCGCTTACTTATGATGTTGGTTTAATGACTGGTTTAAACAGCGCTAATTTTCAACATGGTTCAGGCTTCAGAGATGGCCGCCAGCAAGGCAGCGATGCATTTGCAAACAACCTTGCAATAACTGCAGGCGTTCAGTATAATGTTTCATATTTTAAATTCCAGGTTACAGGTTATGCAGGCGGAACCGTTGGTTTAAATCAACATAGCGCAGATAGTTTGGGTTTGGATAACGGCGCTTTCGGTACGCCGTTGTATCTCGGCGAAGCAGATGTTCAGTTTGCAAAAAATGGTATAAGCGCAAAAGCATTGGGCACTTATGTAGCGTATCCTGATGCAGATAAAGTAAATGTTGCGTATGCAAAAAATACCGGCAGCGGTATGTATGGCGCGTATGCAGAAGTTGGTTATGACTGGTTGTATAAAAAACAAGGAACAGCACAGTTTATAACGTTTGCGCGCGGCGAAATACTTGACCTGAATTCAAATTTGCCACCGGAACCAAAGGGCATTTATGATGGCACATTAAAACAGTCGCATATCATTGTCGGCTTTAGCTATTTGCCCATTCCGAATATTGTTATAAAAGCTGATGTGCGCGTGTTGCAGACCGGCCCGCAAAATCCGGAACTGGTAATTAATCCGCCGCCAAATGCAATTCCATATAAACAGGATAACCAGTTTTTAAATATTGGAATTGGTTATTCATTTTAAAACACGATTTACCTGATTAAAATGATTTACCTGATTGAAAAGTTTTTAAAATATTTTTTTGGTGATCGGCAGTTGAAAGGATGGCATCGTTCCTTGCGTCGCAACACTTGTGCTGCAGCAATAATGGCATCTGTGATTTCAAATTCAAACAGCATTATAATCAATAAAAGGCAAAATCTTTTAATCAAATAAATCATTCAAAATCCAGGTTCAGACAAATGCAACGCAGAAACTTCATATCATCATCATGTAAAATTTGTTTGCTTGGCGCAGCAGGTTTTTCATTAACACAATTGGTAAGCTGTTCACCTGCATCATCTGTTTACAAAACAACAATCAACAACGGCAATTTAGATGTACCGATGAATTTATTTGATAAAAGCACACTGCAGATTGTTCGTCCTGCCGGTTGGTATTATGATGTTGCCGTTCAAAAAAATGAAGACAATTCTTATTCAGCCTTATTGCTGCAATGCACACACCAGGAAAACCAGTTAACGCCAACAGGAACAGGTTATCACTGCAATTTACACGGCAGCGAATTTGATAAACAAGGCAATGTGCGCAAAGGCCCGGCAGAACAACCATTACATCATTTTGAAACATCAGTTAGCAATAACATACTTAGTATTCACATTAATAATTTCAAACCATGAAGCATAATTTATCAGCAATAGCAATAGCAACAATACTTTTTGCAGGATGCCATAAAGCAGACACAAGCACGCCTGATACTTTTCCTGCAACAGAAACAACTGTAATAAATGATTTTACAGATGATGTTGCACTTTCTCAATATTCAAGCTTAACTGCAGCAGCGAGCGACATGAACACAAAGATCGCTACGCTGAATACATCTGCAACAGATGCAAATCTTACAGCAGCGCAAACATCATGGAAAAGCCTGCGTACAGTTTGGGAACAATGCGAAGGCTTTTTATTCGGCCCTGTTGAAGACAACGAGTACGATCCACAAATGGATACCTGGCCAACAGATGCCAACCAGTTTGACTCATTGCTTGCAAGCAGCAATGCACTTGAATTGTCAGATATACAATTGTTGCCTTACAATTTAAGGGGCTTTCACCCGGTTGAATATTTAATATTCGGCGATCACGGAAGCCGCACAGCAGCAAGCTTAACAGACCGCCAGAAAAAATATATGATAAGCGCTTCAACAGATATTGTGAACATTTGCAATTCTCTTTATGCAAGCTGGACAGAGTCTCCCACAAATTTTGCGCAACAGGTAAAAACTGCAGGCACCGGAAGCACTGTTTATACAACAAAGCAGGAATTATTTTTGGCAATTGTTGGCGCTATGCAAGGCATTTGCGAAGAAGTTGGACAAGGAAAAATGAAAGAACCATTTGATGCAAGAGATCCCAAGATCGTTGAGTCGCCATACAGTGGTAATTCAACACTGGACTTTAAAAATAACATCACCGGTTTGCAAACAGTTTATCTTGGTAGAAACGGAAGCACCGGTCTTACAAATCTTGTAAGCCTGCGTAATAAATCATTGGATAATACAATTCGTTCTCAAATAACAACGGCCATCAATTCATTTGATAATATCACTGAACCATATGAACAGGCAATAATAGATCAGCGTGCACAGGTACAGCAAACCATGAACGTGGTGGATGCATTAAATGAAACAATAGAAGAACAATTGGTTCCGTTCATTCAACAGCAGGTGAAAGATTAAGTTGTTCCGGAAAAGGATAGAAAGAATCAGAAAAAGGGTAAAAAGAATCAATAAAAAGGTCAAAAGAACCAGAGAAAAGGTCAGATTATTTGAAAAAAAGGGCAGGTTATCCAGGAAAACGGTCAAAATCCAGGATTAAATGGTCAGAAATTTCGAAGAAATGGTCAGAATAAACAGGAAGATGGTCAGGTTAGAGGGAGATAAATCAATAATAAAAGTTTGAACAGCAACCTGGAGCTGCCAACAGTACATCAGTACATAGGAGGGAGTGACCTCCGGGTCAAGCCCCAAGGCAGGCTACACGAAGATGCCACGAAGAACCGATGCCGGTTACATAAAAAATAATGAAGAAGATTAAGATATTGATATGGTGTGCTGCAGTTATTGTTGTATTAATACGCTGCAATAAAGCAAGCGAATTTCCTGATGATGGTTATGATTCGCGTTTGAGTGGTGGCGCAGCTACCGTGTTTGATGCAACTTCAAAAGCATTTACACATGCAGTTGATGGATTAAGTGCGAGAGACCTGCAATTTCACGAATTAGGTGATGCTTCATTTGAACAAAGTTTTGTTTCAGCGCCGGCAATTATACATGGTGGGCTTGGACCAGTATTTAATAATGTGAGCTGTATCTCCTGTCATCATAACGACGGTAAAGGAACACCCACAGCGGGTTTCAACAATTCTTCCTTATTGATACGCGTAAGTTTGCCGGGCGAAGATGCAACTGGCGCGCCGTTGAGCATTCCGGGTTTTGGTTTTCAATTGCAGGATCAAAGTGTGTTTAGTTCAACACCTGAAGCACATGTTAATATAACATATTCGGATGTGCCGGTTACATATCCTGATGGTACAATTGTTACGTTAAGAAAGCCAACATACACGCTTACTAATCCATATTTACCATTGCCTTCAGTGTATAATATTTCGCCACGTATGGCGCCCCCTGTTTTTGGTTTGGGTTTGTTACAGGCGATCCCTGAAAGCACCATTCTTTCATTTGCTGATCCTGATGATGCAGATGGTGATGGTATTAGCGGAAGGCCGAATTATATTTATGATACATTAAGTCATGTAAGAGCATTAGGACGATTTGGTTTGAAAGCAAACACGATAGATATTTCGCACCAGGTTGCATTTGCATATCAACAGGATATTGGTGTTACCAATTACATCGCTCCGAAAGAAAGTTGTGCCGGACAAAAGCAGGACGATGGTTTGAAAGATGATCCTGAATTGCCTGATAGTATTTTAAATGCAGTTGCATTTTATGTAAAATCATTGGCAGTTCCTGCAAGAAGAAATGTAACTGATCCTGATGTAAAAGCAGGAGAACAATTATTTACGCAAATAACTTGTGCTAAATGTCATATACCAACTATACAAACCGGTGTTGATTTAACGTTGCCACAAATATCCAGTCAACGCATACATCCATACACTGATCTTTTATTGCATGATATGGGTGATGGTTTGTCTGATGGCCGCCCTGATTTTTTAGCAAGCGGCAGCGAATGGCGAACAATGCCTTTATGGGGAATTGGATTATTTCCTAAAACAAATGGTATTGCTTATTATTTGCATGATGGAAGAGCGCGCAGCATTGAAGAAGCTATCTTATGGCACGGTGGTGAAGCAGAAAAAGCGAAAGATAATTTCATGACCTTAAGCAAAACAGACAGGGATAAGTTGCTGAAGTTTTTGAATAGCTTGTAAGATTGTAATAGCAGTTGATCAGGATTTTAAATTCATTCCTAACCACGCCATTATTCCAGCACCATATTGCAATGCGGTTTCATCAATATTAAACCTGCTTGTGTGCACATTATGTACAATATCTTTCGCTTCATTTCTAACACCTAATCTAAAAAAACAAGCTGGCAATTGTTGTGCATAAAATCCAAAATCTTCAGCGCCCATTCTCAATTCAGTTTCTTCAACATTATCATTTCCAAAAAATTCTTTAGCTAGCAAAGTTGCTTTTTCAGTAAGCAGTTCATTGTTGTACACAGCAGGATATCCAACATCAATATGCACATCCGCTTCAGCGCCCATTGCAACAGCAATATTCTTTACTTCCCTTTCAATAAGTTCATGCGCTTTATAACGCCAGCTTTCATCCATCGTTCTGAAAGTGCCCATCAGCTTGACTTCTGCAGGAATAACATTGGTTGTATTTCCACCTTGAAAACTGCAAATAGAAAGCACCGACGGCGTAAAAGGATTGTTGTTCCTGCTTACAATTTGCTGCAGGCTTACAATTATATGCGAAGCAACAAGAATGGTATCAACTGTTTGATGCGGCGCTGCAGCGTGACCACCTTTGCCTTTTATGGTGATATAAATTTCATCGGCGCTTGCCATTATCAATCCCTTCCTGAAACTCAATTTACCAACAGGTAAACCGGGATGTACATGCAATGCAATAATGCCTTCCGGTTTTGGATTATTCAATACGCCATCTTTGATCATAATGCTCGCACCACCGGGATTTCTTTCTTCACCAGGTTGAAAGATAAGTTTGATCGTTCCTTTAAATTGTTGCTGATTATCTTTTAAAATTTTTGCAGCACCTAATAAACAGGTTGTATGCACATCATGGCCGCATGCATGCATTACGCCAACGTTCTGCGATTTATAATCAACATTATTTTCTTCGGTTATCGGCAATGCATCCATATCAGCGCGTATTGCCAATGTTTTGTATGAAGGATCATTACCTTCAATCAACGCTTCAATACCTGTACCTGCAATTTTTTTGTAAGGAATATTCCAGGCCTCCAATTGTTCGCCGATATATTTTGATGTTTCAAATTCTTTAAAACTTAATTCAGGATGCGCATGCAGATGATGACGGATAGAAGCAAGCAGCGGCACATATTGTTTAGTCAGTTCTTTTAATTCTTCAGTTGATATCATACATCATATTTATTGAAAGTCATCTGCCTTTGGAATATATTCAATAAGATCATCTATAACATATACCGGCTGGGAATAATATAAAGTCAATTGTTTTTTGAAATCCTCAGCTTCATCACGTGTAATAAAATTTCCCATGCGTACTTTAAAATATGGCGATTGATATAACACGTACACTTTTTCATCAGGAAAATTCTCAAGCAACATTGCTTTTGTTTTAAAAGCGTCATCACGGCTGCGTGTATTTAAAATTTGCAATCGATAACCTCTGAACAATCCATTCGAACCCATTTTTGAAGTAACCTTATTGATAGCAATTTGTTTCTCCGCTAAAACATCAAGCCGCGGATCTTTATGAACAATAATAGTATCTGCAGATTGCGCGCTGCATATTGTTGCACTGAAAATAAATAATGCTAAAAAAAATTGTTTCATTCTATGATTAATTCGGTACACTGTTACAAACTCTTCACCAACATTCAGGCAGGCAAAATAATTAAAATAATATTATATCATTTGTGAAACTATCTGTACACTGGCACTGCAGCCGATTCTTGTTGCGCCTGCATCTATCAGTTCTTTTGCAAAAGCATATGTTTTAATTCCACCTGATGCTTTTATCTGCACATGCTCCGGCAAATACAAACGCATTAATTTAACTGCATGAGCGCTTACACCTTTTTCAGCATAACCGGTTGAAGTTTTTAAAAAATCAACGCCTGTTGCGCCATATAAATCGCAGCAACGAATAATCTCTTCATCTGTAAGTACACCACTTTCTATTATCAGTTTTACAACTTTATTTTTTTGTTTGATAACGGGCATCAAATGATTGATCTCGTTGGCTAAATATTCCCAATCGTTATTCTTTAATGCGATTAGATTGATAACAATATCCAATTCATCGGCTCCGTCAATGATCGCTAAAATGCTTTCTGCGATTTTTGCCTCAATGGCCGAATACCCGAAAGGAAAGCCAATAACTGTTGCAATTTTAATTGCTGAATTTTCCAACTCCTCCTTTGCAATTTTTATCATCGGCGGTGGCACGCAAACAGCCGCAAAATCGTACTGTTTTGCTTCGGCACAAAGCTTTTTAATTTCTTCTATTAGAGCCGTTGGCTTTAATAGAGTGTGATCTATGTATTTATTTATCTCCACAAAAAATTATACATGCAAAGAAAATAAATAAAAGGTTAAGGCATTTTATTCAATTCAATATGTTATTATGTTTTGAATTTTGGAACACTTTTTATCATACAAAAAAGTTTTGTTTTACTTTCATGTTATGATGAGTGATGACGACAGGGAAAAGCAAAGATTGATGCCGTATGTTATTGGGATAATTGTTGTTGGCGCCATCATTATTATTGCGCTTGTTGACTGGATCTTCAGCTTGTTCAAATAGTCATTCCAGTATCTTTTCAAAAATAAGTTTCTGATGAAAAAACTTTTGTTGCTGTTTTGTTTTTACAGCGCAGCCTTTTATTGCAATGCACAAACGAACGATGAAACTGCTATTCGTAATGCAATGAATAAACAAATTAAAGACTGGAACAATGGCAACATTGATGGCTTTATGCAAACCTATTGGCAAAGCGATAGTTTATTGTTTGTAAGCAATCCCCCAACTTACGGATGGAAATCGACTTTAGAACACTATAAAAAAAGTTATCCTGATACAGCTACAATGGGCAAACTTTCTTTTAAACTTTTACAATTGAAACAACTTTCTCCCGAGTATTATTTTGTGATGGGCAACTGGTATTTAAAAAGATCTGCCGGAGATGTGGGCGGAATTTTTACTTTATTGTTCAGAAAAATAAATGGCAAATGGTTGATTGTGGTAGATCACTCAAACTAACATGAAGTAATGAACGATTATGTTATCATAACAGAACGATTGGGCTTACGCAAATGGAAAGAGGAAGATGTTATTCCGTTTACTGCAATGAATGAAGATGCAGAGGTGATGCGTTATTTTCCTTCAACACTTAATTACGACGAGACCATCGCGATGGTTAAAAGAATACGGTCTCACTTTGATAAACATGCTTTTGGATTGTTAGCAATCGATGATCTTTCAACGAAAACATTTATTGGGTACACAGGTTTTATGATTCCATCTTTTACAAGTTATTTCACGCCCTGCGTTGAAATTGGCTGGCGCTTGCAGCAATCATCGTGGAATAAAGGTTATGCTACTGAAGCAGCAAAGGCTTGCCTACACTATGGATTTGAGACATTGAACTTCGATAAAATATTTTCTTTTACTTCTATGCTTAATACAAGATCAATAAAAGTTATGGAACGGATCGGTATGAAAAAACAAGGTGAGTTCGATCACCCGAACATTGAATCATCGCATCCTTTATGCCATCATGTTTTGTACGGAATAGAAAAACTAAAACTGGCTTAATAAAAAACGCTCCATGTAGCGGAGCGTTTTCTTTATAATATAAACTTAGTGATGTTACCAGAATCTTACATACAATAATGATATGATCATCAATGTAACAACGATCATTGCTAAAATACCGGGGCTAACTTTGAACATTCCTTTATCAAGCACCAATGCTTTAGGATTGATTTTTGGTCCGGTCAAACTCATCAATACCATTACAATCACTGTAAACATAAATGCAAGTCCCATACAAATGTGGAAGGGTATTTCGTAAGCGCCACTACTGTTTTTGTATGCTGTATAGAACCATGTATCAGGCCCAAACCATGTTGGCGCATATACATTAAACACCACCGATAATAAGAAACCAACAATAACACCCGCAACGGCTGCAGCGCCTGTAGTGCGTTTCCAGAAAAAGCCAAGTATGAAAATCGCAAATACACCTGGGCTTATGAAGCCTGTATATTTTTGAATGAAGGTAAAGCCGCCTTCTCCGCCAATGCCTAATGCATCATGCCATGTTAATAATATAGAAACAATAAGTGCGGCAAGAATAGTTAATCGTCCTATCCAAACCATCTTCTGTTCTGATGCTTCTTTATTGATGTATTTTTTATAGACGTCTAAAGTGAATATAGTTGATATGCTGTTTGCCTTGCCTGCCAGTGATGCCACAATAGCGGCGGTTAATGCAGCCAATGATAGACCGATCAGTCCATTGGGTAAATAACCAAGAATAGCAGAATATGCATTGTCTGAAACAACCTGCCCGTTCTTGCTGTTTGCCAGCATTTCAGATTGCAACAAGCCTTTCTGATGTAAAACATAAGCAGCAATACCGGGTAGCATTACAATTACAGGCATTAATAATTTCAGAAACCCCGCAAACAAAATTCCTTTACGTGCCGTTTGCAGATCTGCACCTAAAGCACGTTGTGTTATGTATTGATTACATCCCCAATAATTCAGGTTAACGATCCAGATACCTGCAGCATAAGATAATAATCCCGGTATGGTTAAATAATTATCTACATCATGTTGTGATGAGTTTGCGTCGGGTTTTGCAAAGATCATGTGGAAATGATCAGGCGCATTTTTGATCAACGCATTAAAACCAGCAAGCGCATTTTCACCATAACCAAATTCTTTACTTACAACGGTTAAGGCTACATAAGTTGTAGCAAGGCCACCGATGATCAAAACAGATACCTGAATTACATCAGTAAAACCAATCACTTTCATTCCACCTAAAGTAATAAATACAGCAAAGATGGATAACAGGATAATAATGATATGAAAATTGTTCTCACTTCCACCGGTTAAATTATTGATGGCAACAGCACCCAAAAACAAAATTGAAGTAAGGTTTACAAACACATATAAGAACAACCAGAAGATGGCCATTATTAAAGCAACCGTTTCGTTATACCGCGTTTTTAAGAACTGCGGCATCGTGAAAATTTTGTTCTTTAAGTAAATGGGTATAAACCAAACTGCAACAATTATTAAAGCAATTGCGGCTATCCATTCGTAAGCAGCAACAGCAATACCAATGGTATAACCATTGCCACTCATGCCTATAAATTGTTCCGCGGAAATATTTGATGCTATCAGTGATGCGCCGATCGCCCACCATGTAAGCGAACCTTCTGCTAAAAAGAAATCATGCGTTGCAGAAACGGCTTTTTTCTTTTTGCGATAAATATAATATCCATAGCTGGAAACAATAATAAAGTAAACAATAAAGATCAATTTGTCTTGGAGGAGTAGCTTGCTCATGATAGGTTCAATCGTTATTTGATGGTTTGATTATAAATTTTAAGCGTGCGCAATCTAATGCAAATACATGTTTACCTGTAATAAACTTCGCTCCATCTTAATTCATTTTTTAAATTGTAGAGATTCGTATTCTTATCAATTAAAACAAATTCAATATTTGCCATTGATGAAAAGTCACTCAAATGTTCGCTGGTCAGGTTTTGACTATAACATGTATGATGTGCACCGCCTGCATATATCCATGCGGCGCAACCAGTTTTCATATCAGGCATTGGCTTCCATAAAACCCGTGCTACAGGCAGTTTTGGCAATTTATGTTTGGGTTTAACAGCTTCCACTTCATTCACCAACATTCTGAAACGATTGCCCATATCAATGACAGATACATTTAATGCAGCGCCACCATCAACATCAAACACCAATCGCACAGGATCGGCTTTGCCACCAATACCTAAAGGATGAATTTCACACGAAGGTTTTTTGTTTGCAATAGATGAACATATCTCTAACATATGCGCACCTAACACCATTTCATTATTGGGTTCAAAATGATACGTGTAATCTTCCATAAAACTGTTGCCGCCTTTTAATCCCTGCGCCATTACTTTCATTGCGCGTACCAATGCAACTGTTTTCCAATCGCCTTCGCCGGCAAAACCATAACCTGCTTCCATCATTCTTTGTGCAGCAATACCGGGCAATTGCACCATGCCATGCAGGTCTTCAAATGTATCTGTAAAGCCTTTGAAATTTCCATCTTCCAAAAATGTTTTTAAACCTAATTCAATTCTTGCTGCATCTTTTAATGACTGATGTTGCGTTCCTTTTTTTTGTAATGCGGAACTTAATGTATAACTGTCTTCATATTCTTTAATTAATGTATCTACATCAGCATCGCTTATCGCATTAATAACTTTTACCAGATCACCAATGCCATGCGTATTCACCGAAAATCCAAACTTATATTCTGCTTCTACTTTATCACCATCTGTTACAGCAACATAGCGCATGTTATCTCCAAAACGAACAAATTTTGCGCCCTGCCAATCATTCCAACCGGCTGCAGCACGGCACCATACTGCAATACTTTTTAGTGTTAAATCATCTTGCCAGTAACCAACAACAACTTTTCTTTCAATGCGCAAGCGGCTCACCATAAAACCAAACTCACGGTCGCCATGTGCGCTTTGATTCAGGTTCATAAAATCCATGTCAATATCATTCCATGGAATATCGCGATTGAATTGTGTATGCAAATGCAATAAAGGTTTTTGCAAAATTTTCAAACCGTTGATCCACATCTTGGCAGGAGAGAAGGTATGCATCCATGTAATAATGCCTATGCAATCTTGTGAATCATTTGCTGCTTTACATGCAGCTAAAATTTCTTCCGGTGTTTTTACAGTTGGTTTGAAAATTATTTGTACAGGAATTTCTTTTGCAGCATTCAAATATGCAGCAATTTCCTGCGAATGTGCAGCAACCTGTTTCAATGTTTCTTCGCCATACAAATGCTGGCTGCCGGTAATGAACCAAACCGCTTGACTCTTTAAGTCGATCATATAATTTTATTTTGGTTGTTGTTTTTGTTGCTGAATGCTTGCAATAATATCTATATCACTAACACGCTGCGGAAACCAAACCACCATTTCACCTTTGCCACGGTTTGCCCATGCATAATAAGGAATGGCAGTAAATTTTTGCTGCACTGTTTTTACTGAATTATTTGTTGAATCTACAATAATCGCAGGCACTTGCGCAGTGACTTCTTCAACACCATTTAATACATTGGGTTTAAAACTTTCAGTGAATGTTGTATTACCAGGTAAGATGATGTTTGCAGCTTTTCCATCGTTATCAATCCATTCAGCACAATACATAATTGGTCCTCGCTGCAATGCAACTTTGCCCTGGTCTTCAACAAGCTTATTATTAGCTATCACTCTTCTTACAGGCATGGGTAATATCATTTCGACCTTATCATCTTTCTTCCATTTTTTGTTCAATACAGCATATCCATTTTCTATAGCATAATTCACTGCTTCACCATTTACTTTTATTACAACAGGTTCATCATCGACAGATTGAAAATTGTATAGATCAGAAGGCATTTCTTCATTGCGCGCCCAACCCGGAATGCGCATACGCACTGTAAAATCTGTTGCTGATTTTGGGTTGACAGTAAATTTTAAATCACCATCCCATGGATAATTATTCTGCTGTACAATTTCAACATTTGTATTTTTTACATTGATGTTTGCTGTGCTGCTTATAAAAAGGTTTACATACAACTGATCATCTTTTTGTGCATAGATATAACCCGGAACTGCAGGCAAAAAACGAACAAGATTTGTAGGACAGCAGGAGCAAACAAACCATCCTGATCTTTCTTCTTCAACCTCACTGTGTGAAGTTGATTTTACCTGCATGGCATTTGTATAAAAAAATGATTTGCCATCCAGGCCAATGCCTGATATCAAACCATTGTACATAACCTTTTCTAGTACATCTATATACTTTGAATCGCCATGCAACATAAACATGCGTTGATTCCAGAAAGCCTGTGCAATAGCTGCGCAGGTTTCATTATATGCTGTTGCATTAGGTAATTCATAATTATCACCAAAGCGTTCTCCATCGGGTACAGAACCAACGCCGCCTTGCACATACATCTTCTTTGATACAACGTTGTTCCAAATTGTATCGATCGCTTTTAAAAACTGTTGGTCTCCTGTAAGTGCTGCAACATCTGCAACAGCAGAATATAAATAGCCTGCACGCACTGCATGACCTGTTGCTTCTGTTTGATCGACTACCGGTTTATTGTCCTGCCAGTAAGAACCATTCTTCCATTCATCGCGGCTGGTGCTGTCATAACCATCGTAATGGCCTCTTTGCTCAATAAAAAATTTTGCTGTTTGTAAATATTCAGGCTTGCCTGTTATACGATATAATTTCACCAAACCCATTTCAACAATCTCATGGCCGGGTGCAACGTGTAGTTTGTCAGGACCAAATGTTGCGCAAACAAGATTTGCATTTTTTAATGCGATGTTGAGCAAATTGGTTTTGCCTGTTGCCTGGTAATGTGCAACAGCAGCTTCATATAAATGTCCTGCATTGTACAATTCATGACTGAGCTCTCTTTCTTTCTGCCATCTCTGTGTGCCTGACCATGGGTGCGGATGTGCAGGATCGATTGTTCTGGCTGTATATAAATATCCATCAGGTTCCTGCGCTTTACCAACGATGGCGATCAATGAATCAATATATTTTTCAAGTTCGGGATTTGGAAAAATTCTTAATGAATAAGATGCGCCTTCAATGGTTTTATAAATATCTGTATCGTCAAAAGGATAAACAGTGCAAAACTTACCGGCATGCGCAGCAGCCATTTCAAAATTCTTAACGCGACCTGTACTTTCACATCTTGCAAAAGAGGCAGGAATGGTTACTTCCGCATTTGTTCTCAATCTTGGTAACCAAAAACTATCTGTAAGTTTTACAGAAGTAAATGGCACAGCAACGTGCGTATAGTCTTTGTTTTGTGCATATAATTTATACGCACACATCAACATAAATGATAACAAAACTTTTTTCATAAAAATTCTATTTCACAGGTGAAACATGCAGCAGCAAAGCATCTAATGTATTGAAGTTTTCAACCGCTAAGACACGAATACACTAAGCATCACAAAGATTTTGTGTCTTAGTGCCTTTGTGGTTCAATCACACTTGCCCATAATAACTATCAGGCCCATGCTTTCTTTCAAAATGTTTTTTTATCAATGCATCTTTTAACCGCAACGCATCTGCTTTGATCGATTCCGTTATATAAGCCATCTTTGCGATCTCTTCCAGCACAGCGCTGTTGTACACTGCCTTCGCTGCCGTTTTCCCCCATGTAAAAGGCGCATGATTTCCGACTAACATCATCTCAACATCTTCGTAACTTAATTTTTTTTCTTTTAATGCATTAATGATCTGGAAACCTGTTTCGTATTCATAGTTGCCTTTGATCATTTCATCGTTCATCGGTGCAGCACATGGGATATCCGCAGTTGTATGATCTGCATGTGTTGTTCCGTAAATAGGGATATCACGCAGGCTTTGCGCCCATGCTGTTGCATAAGTTGAATGTGTATGCACAATGCCATTTATCTTTTCCCAATGCTTGTATAAAACTGCATGCGTAAGCGTATCAGAAGAAGGACGAAGATCGCCTTCAACAGTTTTGCCATCAAAGTCAACGATCACCATTTTATCTGCAGATAATTCTTCATAAGGTACACCGCTTGGTTTAATGGCAAACACACCAAGATTCCTGTCTGCTGCACTTACATTTCCAAAAGTAAACAGCACTAATTTCAATTCAGGCAACTGCATGTTTGCTTTGAATGCTTCTTCTTTTATATAGTCGTATTTGCTCATGAATTATTTAAGTGTGATAAGCGTTACAGACATTGGCGGAAGATTTACAGTTAATTCATCACCATTCTTTTTAAAATCAGTGAATGCTGCAAGCTTTACTTTATTCGGATCATCAAATGTGTTGATGTCTGTAAAATTTTTTGAAGTCAATATTTGCCCTTCAGTTTGCTTCCATGATGAACCATTCAAACTTGTATTTACAGAAATTTTGTTTTTAGGATCAAGATTTACCAATGTTATATGAATAATACCGTTGCTGTCTCTTGATGCCGATGCATTGATTGCAGGAATGCTGTCACTTCCAAAATTATAATCCGGGCTATAAAAATTAGCAGGCAATAATATTGCGTTCTGATGATATTTATACAGATCAAAAACATAGTAAGTAGGCGTAAGCACCATCTTTTCTTTATCTGTTAAAATAAGTGACTGTAATACGTTTACTGCCTGGGCAAGATTTGCCATGCGCACACGATCGCAATGGTTATTGAAAATGTTTAATGTTGATGCTGCTATCAATGCATCGCGTAAACTATTCTGCTGGTATAAAAAAGCAGGGTTGGTTCCGGGCTCAGCATCTGTCCATATTCCCCATTCATCAACAGCCAATGCCACTTTTTTCTGCGGATCATATTTATCCATTATTGCAGAATGTTTATTAATTAGATCTTCAATATGCAAGCAACTTTTCAATGCCTTAAAATATTCTTCTTCAGTAAAACCTGTAGCAGAGCCTTTATGTTGCCAGGTATTGGTAATGGTATAATAATGCATGGATATTCCCCACATCATCCACAAGGGAATATTTTTCATACATACATCAGTCCAGTTATAATCATCGCCGTTTGAACCGCTTGCAATCTTTTTGAGCGAGGTTCCGGGATAGTTTTTACAAAACTCTGCATAACGCTTAAACTGGTTGGAATAAAACTCAGGTGTCATGCTGCCACCACAACCCCAACTTTCATTTCCCACACCCCACAATGAAACATTATAAGGCGCATCATGACCATTTTTTCTGCGCATATCAGCCAATGTACTTTTGCCATTATAATTTAAATACTCAAGCCAGTCTTCCATTTCTTTTGGTGTGCCTGTTCCAACATTTCCTGCAATGTAGGGTTCACATCCGATAAGGTCGCACAGCTTTAAAAATTCATCAGTGCCAAAACTGTTATCATCTTCTACCATGCCCCATGTTGTATTCACGCGTACAGGCCTTTTGCTTCTTTCACCAATGCCATCACTCCAGTGATACTGATCTGCAAAACAACCACCAGGCCAACGCAAATCCGGTATCTGAATCTTCTTTAATGCATCAACAACATCTAAACGAATGCGGTCATTTTTAGGAACATTCAAATTTGAATCAACCCAAAAGCCGCCATATATGCAACGGCCAAGGTCTTCCGCAAAGTGTCCGTAGATATACTTGCTTATTTTTTGATTATTTGCTTTGGAATTTATTTGCATATTTACCGTTTGTTGCGCAAACGACGCGTAAAATATACATGCAATAAAAATAGTTGCAGTGATTTTTTTCATATTATATGCTGATGTTGGTGGTTAATACTAATTCATGGTAAGTTCTTCGATAGCGTGGCCAAATTTTTTATAACGTTCATAGCGTTTCTGATACACTTCAGCTTTTGATGCATCAGGATAAAATGTTGTTTCAAAACCGCGGCCCATTGCCTGCATGGCATCTTCTACTTTATTATACAATCCTGCTGCTGTTGCAGCAAACATTGCTGCGCCGGCTGCACAGGTTTGCTCGCTTTTATGTATGCGGATAGGCATCTGCATAATATCAGCCATCATCTGCATAATGAAAGGAGATTTTTTTGCAACACCACCCATACCTATTAAACCTTTTACAGGAATTTTTTCTTCGATAAATCTTTCAACAATCGCTTTTGCACCAAAGCATGTTGATTCAACAACTGCTTTAAACATTCGAGGTGCATTGCTACCAAGGCTCAGGCCATAAAAACCACCTTCCAGCATTTGATTGGCATCAGGTGTTCTTCTGCCATTGAACCAATCAACAGCCAATTCATCATCTTCATTTATTCCAAGCTGCTCAGCATATTTTGATAGTTCTGCGATCAACTTGTTTTCACTTTCATCAATCAAAGCTTTTATTTTATCTGCATCAATTATGTCTGATTGATTAAGCATTTGTTTGAAAGGCCACATCAATAAATTTCTGAACCAGGCATAGGCATCTCCAAATGCAGACTGGCCTGCTTCCATACCCATCATTCCCGGAATAACAGAACCCGGCACCTGCCCGCAAATACCTTTAACTAAAATATCTTTTACATCATCTTCAGGTACAACTAAAATATCGCAGGTTGACGTGCCCATTACTTTGCTTAAATAATAAGGTTCGATCTGCCCACCAACAGCGCCCATGTGCGCATCAAATGCACCAACACCAATAACAACATCTGTTGATAAGCCCAAACGTTCTGCCCATTCACTTGAGAGATTACCTGTGCATTCTGATGATGTGTAAGCTTTATTGAAAAGCCTTGATGTAAAACCATCAAGCAACGGATCAAGTGATTTAAAAAATTCATTTGGAGGAAGCCCGCCAAATTCTTTTGCAAACAATGCTTTGTGACCAGCAGAGCAAATGCCTCTTTTCATTGTTGCTACATCATTGCCGCCCGTTAAAAGAAACGGGATCCAGTCGCAATGCTCAACAAATGAGTAAGCAGCATCTTTTACTTTTTCATCTGCACGCAATACGTGTAAAAGCTTTGCCCAAAACCATTCTGAAGAATAAATACCGCCAACGTATTGCAAATAGTTCACATCAAACTTTGCAGCATGTTCATTTATTTCAGTGGCTTCTTTTACGCCTGTATGATCTTTCCATAAAATGAACATGGCATTGGGATCCGTTTCGAACCCAGGTGTCATTGCAAGTGGTGTTCCTTGTTTGTTAACGATAACAGGAGAGGAGCCTGTTGTATCAATGGAAATAGCTTTTATGTTAGCCGAAACATTTGCTCCTGCCTGCAGCAAACATCTTTTAATGGTTTGTTCCAGGCCTTCAATATAATCAAGCGGATGCTGGCGAAACTGATTGACGGATACATCACAATACAACTGGTTTTTCCAGCGGGGATAATAAAAAACATCAGATGCGACTTCCTGTCCGTTCGCTGTATTTACAATTATTGAACGAACAGAATCTGTTCCGTAATCAACTCCTATAACATAAGCTGTATTCATATTGCAGGCTGCCTTTGCTGAGCAAGATAGAATTATTTTTTTTAATTGTCAAATTTACAATTAAAATTAATTATTCATTATTTGTTACCTGTAATGAGTAGTGAGATTACAACTGAAAGTTTTAAATTGCAAACTAACATTCACTACTGCCTACTCACTATTATTATTTTATCAAGCTCAACTTATATTCTGTTACGTTGTGATACACTTCACCCGGTTTTAAAATGGTTGATGGAAATGCAGGTTGATTAGGTGAATCAGGAAAATGCTGTGTTTCCATGCAAAGCGCTGTATGAAGATTCAATGGACTGCCATCCCTGTTCACAAATTTTCCATCTAAGAAATTACCTGTATAAAATTGAAGACCTGGTTGTGTTGTATAAACATCCAATTGCCTTCCGCTAACTGAATCACTAAGCGTTGCCACTTTTTGCAATGATGTATCTTTTTTATTCAACACAAAATTGTGATCGTAGCCACCCGGCACTGAATCAATATCACGTCCAATCTTTTTTGCAGTAGTAAAATCGAACGGAGTTCCTTTCACGGCCTTTAATTCGCCAGTTGGAATCAATGTTGAATCAACAGGCGTGTATGCATCTGCATCAATCATTAATGTATGATCAAGAATAGAATTTTTCGGACTGCCTGTAAGATTAAAATAGCTGTGGTTGGTTAAATTAAGCGGCGTTGGTTTATCTGTTGTTGCAGTATAATCAATCTTCAATCCATCATCATCGCTCAATGTATACACTACTGTTACATTAAGATTACCAGGATAACCTTCTTCGCCATCTTTACTTACATATTTTAAAGTGATTGATGGCGTTGTTGAATCAGGAACAGATACATCCCACACAATTTTATCAAAGCCTTTTAAACCGCCATGTAAACTGTTAGGGCCATTGTTTGCAGCGAGATGATAAACGCTGTCGCCCAATTTAAATTGCGCTTTAGCAATGCGGTTGCCGTAACGGCCAACCAGTGCACCAAAATAAGGCGGATGTTCCAGGTATTGGGTTATACTGTCGAAGCCCATAACAATACTGCTTTTGTTGCCATTTTTATCAGGCATTACCCACGATGTAATAGTGCCGCCATAACTGCTTATGGTTACAACATCACCTTCTTTGTTGGTGAGCGTATAAAGGTAAACCTGCTGGTTATCTGCCTCATCCCAATCTTTTTTTGTTACACCGGTTGTTGCGGCAGTTTCTGTTGAATTACAGGAAATAAATAAAATGGATGCTATAAAACTTAAGCAATAAAACAATCGTGTCATTTTTATTTTTTTAATGATGATGAATAAAATTATAAGCTATTGGACAAATGTTTTTGTTTTATAAACATTGCTGGCAAAGTTTGATTTTCTTTTGCGGTACTATTCAACAATATGTTTCAATCTTCTGTATAAAATCTCAATTATTTCTTTGTTTGAAAACAAAAGGCCACCCATTAAACCAAATCAATTTCTCAATGCGCAATTTCGGCTTGCCATTGTCATGCGCATCATAAGCATGAAATATAAGATAATCAACGCCGTTAAAATTTGCCACTGCATTATGGCCAACACCATTCCAGTCTTTATCTCCTTCCAACAGTAATGAACCACCTCCAAGATTCATCGGTACACCATCTTTATCAACATAGGGGCCGTACACTTTTTCGCTTCTTCCCACCATCATTTTATAAGTACTCTTTTCACCTCGGCAACAATAATCAAATGAAACAAAGAGATAGTAATAATTATCTTTCTTATAAATGAATGGGGCTTCAATTGCTGCGTCGCCGGCAACACTATCGGGCAGTATATAATTTCTCGAACGGCTTGCAATAGTAAACCATTTTTCCGGCTCGGCTGGCCTGGTTAAACTGCTATCAAGTTTAACCAGTTTTATACCACTCCAGAATGAGCCAAATGCAAGCCAGGGTTCATTTTCAACATAAATTAAATTCGGATCGATCGCATTCCACATATCCCGCCCCGGCACCGATTGAATTACTTTCCCATGATCAATCCAATTAAAATTTTTATCTGAAGGATCCAATGTTTTATTAGTTGCTAATCCAATGGCTGAAGCATTTTTTCCAAAAGCAGAAACAGCGTAATACAAATAATATTCGTTGTTGTGATAACTTATATCGGGCGCCCATATATGTCCGACAAAACCCGGAATTGTTTGCATTGCCCATTGCGGTGCTTTTGCAAATACAGGTTTTTCCTTCTTCCAGTTTTTCATATCGGTTGAAGAAAAAACTGATATACCAAAACCTGTACAAAAAATATAGTATGCACTGTCTTGCCTTATAATAACAGGATCATGAACTGAAATTACTGTATCGGTTTGCGCATTTGATAATAAGCAAACCGTTAGGCCAACAATTAAACATGCTATTTTATAAAGTTTGTTCATCAATTATCATAACATCTTTACACGAACAATTGTAAAAGAATAAGGACTTAATGTTAAGCTTAGCTGTTTGCCCTTTACATCTATTTCATTTGTTTGCGGACTAATATTTTGTGGTGATTCAATTGAATTCACTGCATCAAGATTGCTGCTTTGCAACATGGTTATTGTTGCTTTTGCATCAGCCTTCTTTTTACTGTCGATATTTATTTGTTTTGATACTGGCTGAGAAGATGTGTTCACAATTTTAAGTACCAGTTCATTTGAAGCAGCATCTGTGCAGGCTGATGCATACAGGCTGTCTTTACCTTTCAATGCCTCATTATTCATAAGGATAGCAACTTCATTCGAACCTTTATTATCTGAAAACAATTTCTGCACATAATAATCAGGTGTACCGTATGAATTAAGATTGTTGAACCAGATAAGATCAGGTGTCCATTGCCAGCCATCAACATGCGCAAACAAAGGTGCATAGGAAGCCATCTTTACAACATCAGCATTGCGTTCCAGGCCGGTCATGAATGCAGCTTCAGACAAAGCGCACAACCAGTTGTTTTTATTTAAAGGACTAACCGTGGCAACACTCTGTGCAGCATATTCGCCTGCAAAAATTTTGGGACCGTTCCTGTCATAATTATCATAACGGGTTGCATGGTTTTGAAACCATGAAGGTGACTGATAATAATGTTCATCGAGGATATCTGCATGTAATGCTCTTAAGGTATCATTCAAAAAATTAAACATATCTCCATCAGGAGATGGGCCAACACTATTCACTAATTGAATGTTTGGATATTTTGATTTGATTGCTCTCGTAAAAATTTTATAGCGTTCAATGTATTGCGGGCCCCATTGTTCGTTGCCTACGCCCATCAGTTTAAGATTGAAAGGAGCAGGATGACCCATCACTTCACGCAGATGTCCCCATTTTGTTGAAGCATCCCCGTTGGCAAATTCGATCAGATCCAATGCATCCTGGATATATGGATCGAGTTGAGTTGTATCAACCACCTCTGCTGTATTAAACTGGCAGGCCATGCCGCAGTTAAGAATAGGCAATGGTGAAGCGCCAATATCTTCAGCCAACTGGAAATATTCATAAAAGCCGAGCCCGAAACTTTGAAAATAGTCAGGCGTGGGGCGATGTGCAAACTCAGTGTTCCAGCGGTTCACAATAACCTTGCGATCTTCAACGGGACCAACTGTTTTTTTCCATTGATAGCGCGTTGCCAGTTCTCTTCCCTCAACAATGCAACCACCGGGAAAGCGAATAAAACCGGGTTTCATATCAGCTAATAACTGAACAAGATCTGCACGCAAACCATTCGGTCTTTCTTTCCATGTGTGTTGAGGAAACAAAGAGATCATATCAAGATCGGCAACGCCTTTTCCTTCAAACCATACACTCATTTTTGCTTTAAGTGCAGTACCTGTTGCTGTAAAACTTGTTTTATATTGTTGCCAGTTATTACCTGAAATGTTTATGGATTGAGATTCTCCAAAACTTTTACCTGTGCTGTCAACCAATTGCACATGCAGTGTAATATTTCCGCTTTCAGGTTTAGCCAAAACAGAAAAATTATATTGTTCATTTTGTTTGATGCCCATACCGCGAAAGCCTTCATTCGTCAACCCGAAATTTCCTGTTTCAGTATTGCGTGTAACTCTTATGTAGCGGGGGTTTGAGCTATCTGTTCCAAGCCTGTTCGTAACTAAAACAGTTCCTGTATTAGGTGTTTGTTGCTGAAGGGTCCAACCCATCATCGGCGCAGCAAATTCAAATGAACGGTTCTTAACAAGTTCTGCATACAAGCCGCCATCAGCAGCAAAATTTATATCTTCAAAAAATATTCCCCACATAGTCGGCTGAATAGTTGCAGTCGGGTTATCAGCTTTTACAATGATCGGCTGAGCATATAAAAAGCTTGATGATGATAATAATATGGCAACAAATATTATGCGTGTAAGCTTCATTTTAATAATTCAGATTTTTAGTGGTGAAAGATCTTTTCTGTTCAGTTAAGTATACAGGGGAGCCGGTGGAAACCGGTTCCCGTTTTCTTATTAGACGAAAAACAAAAAGTTGTTTAAAAATTTTATCGCGGCAAAACACCGTGAGATCAATTTTCATATAACCCTATCGTTTGTATTTTTTTGAAAAACTAAAAAAATATTTTTGTGATGGCGTGCTAAAAGTACTATATTTTTTATTTGTCAAAAATACATTTATTTTTATATTGATACAATATCGATGAAAATTATCAGCCGATTATTTAGATTGTACTTCCGGATTCGGAATGAAGTTGAGAAATGAATTGAATTTTAACTGGTATTTTCGTTTATCCAGCTTATAATAAAACGCGCCTTTTTTTGAACCGTTCTTTTCTTTGTCTTTTTGTTTTACCAACAGTCCTGTTGATAATATTTTTCTACTGAAATTGCCTTTATCCAATACCTTATTATAAACATCTTCATACAAAGTTTGCAAATGTGGAATCGTAAACTTCTCCGGAAGCAATTCAAACAATACAGGATGAAATGCGGCTTTATATCTTAGCTTTTCTTTTGCCATTTCAATCATTTCTTTGTGATCGAATATAACTGATGGCAATTTTTTTAATGAAAACCATTCTGCGCTGTATTCATGGCTTAATTGTTCTTCATATTTATTTATGTCTATCAAAGCAAAATAAGCAATAGAAACAGTGCGTTCAGTAGGATCGCGATGAGGATCGCCGAAACCTGCAAGTTGTTCAAGGTAAATATCTGTGAGTCCTGTTAGTTGTTTTAAAATACGTGCTGCAGCCTGGTTGATATTTTCCTCAGATGTTACAAAACCACCCATCAAACTCCAGCGCCCTTTTTGGGGCTCAAAACCTCGTTTAATCAACAATAACTTTAAATGAGTACCATCAAATCCAAATATAATACAGTCAACTGCCAACAGCATTCTGTTCTGATGTGTATAACGCTTTAGTTGCATAGTTTAAAATAGTTGGCAGTTATTTGTGTTTAGAATTTGATATCATTCAAAAATATCTATAAACCATAAACAATCACGAAAAATTAATTGTCACATTAATAATTAAACTGGCTCAGCCAAAATTTAGTTTATTATTAGTGGTAAAAATTTGAAAATAAAAATTACGTTTTCTTTCCCCAAACAGCAGTTCCTTTATCATCAAGCCCGGTAAATATTATGGTTGATTTTTCGTTTTCCCAATCTCTTCCATTCTGCACAAAAACTTTTTCAGTTGTGCCGTTACTCCACTTAAGTGTGAGCCATGGCGCACCGTAAGACCACGTACTTGAGGCATCGCCGTTTAATGTACCGGTTGCATCGATGGTAATATTTTGTGCTACCTGCATATCTGGCGAAACCTGTTCATTTCCATAACCGGGCATAACAGTATAATTTAAAGCTATCCGCTCCCAGGTGCCGGAAATACTATCTTTTGATACCGTTGAATTATCTTCCCACGCGTATCTTTCCGGTGAGGCTACAGGCCAGCCATCATCAGTCCAGAAAAGTTTGCGTACATGCAAATCCATGTAATAACTATTCACTGCCGGTCTTCCCTGGTGTGCAATATAATATTGATCATTATCGCCTGTAAACACGGTACAATGGGCTGTACCTTGCCAGCCGCCATGACCCGTAAATTGATATGGCGCAATAATCATCGGGCCATGATCAATATTTGTATTTGCATCCACGCTATTGTAATCATAATAAGGCCCTTCAGGATTATCTGCCCTGCAAACCCGTACATTGTATTTTGTCTGCAGCCAGTCGTAAGCAATAAACAGGTAATATTTTTTTAGTGTTGAATTATAGATCACTTCACTACCTTCTATATTACCGTTATATACACCGTTAGTAAAACCACGGTTTGCAATACGCTTGCCTTTGTCGCCGGCAGTAGCCACCAGACCAGTTGAAGCATCAAGTTTTAAAATATAAATGCCATCCCATGCAGAACCATAATACATGTATTGGTCACCGGAAGGTGTAACAATAACTGTTGGATCAATAGCATTAGTTTGCGTGTAATTGTCAGCCGTAGATGTTACTACCAAACCCTTTTCCGTCCACGGGCCTTCCGGTGCAGATGCAGTAGCAAGGCCTATAACACTTAAGCGCGGTGTTGCCGATGACAATGAATAATACAGCCTGTATTCGTTTCCCACCTTCATTACATATGGCGCCCATAATGCATTATTAGGTGTTCCGCCTTCTTGTGTAATAAATGCTGAACCCATCGCGGGCAGTGAACTAAATACCCATCCATAAAAATTCCATTCAACGAGATCTTTTGATTTTCTTATTTGTATGCCTGGTCTTACCTCAGTGCCATAAGCTACATCAGTACTGTAACAATAGTAGTAATCGCCGAATTTTTTTATAGAAGGATCATGCACATTATAAGAACCCCATTTCAAATAATCATCGAACGATGCAACATCTTCATAAGTATCATGTATGCTGTTGATATCGAAAGAAGGAGGGGGAGTTACAACAGTAGTATCTCCACCGCCAGTATTTCCTCCCGAAGAAGTATCTGATGTTTTTTTGCAGGCTGAAAAAACGTATGCAAGCAGAAACATGCAGAAAACAAGTTTCACTTTGTAACCATTCTTTATTGAATCACGCATTACGTATTATTTATGTTCTGTTTGCAATTAATTTAAAAAAGGAAACCCTTTGTTTGAGGGATTCCTTTTTAACTCATCAATATGTAGGATTTTGTTTTACATCAGGATTATTGTCAATTTCGGTTTGTGGAATTGGCAACAATTCCCGTCCGGGCAAATAGCTGTTAAACTCAGGATCTCTTGATTTTAACCAGGCAAGTTTTGTTGCATCAGAAAGCCAGCCCCACCTGCGTATATCATCAAAACGATGGCCTTCCAAACAAAATTCAAGTAACCTTTCATGACCAATCTGATCGCGCATCTGCTGTTGTGAATAAGTCGCAAACTCAGCTTCCCTGTTAGGTAAATGTGCTCTTGTTCTTACCATTTGAATATAATGAGCACATGTGGCTCTGTCGCCTGATTCGTTTTCGCATTCAGCATACATTAAAAGCACATCTGCATAACGCATTAATCTTTCATTTATACCCGATTTCCAGTCGTATTCATTTACTTTATTGCCATAAACATTTTCATATTTTTTGCAATAAACATCTGCCATGTAAGCGGCGCTGGAAGCATAAGCATCCTGAAAAGTTGTTTGATACATTGGCGTTGTGCCCTGGTGTGTATCAGACGTATCATTATACAGAATAGATACAAGGCAACGCGGATCTATTTTTCCATCAACTGTTTTTTCCTGGCGATATTCATTTAACGCGGTTTGTGTTGGCTGCACATCCGTCCACCCAAAATTTGGCGGGCCAAATGTGATGGCTCTGGCTGAATAAAAACCCCATGTTGGTCCGGGTACTCCCTGCCATTGCAGATCAGTGCCGCCTGCAGATAAGGAAAACTGTATCTCAAAAATTGACTCTGCGTTGTTTTCATTGTCTTCAGTGAAGTTGTCTTTATAATCTGACATAAGACTGTAAATACCTAAATCAATAACGTTTTTAAATTGCATTGCAGCGCTGTCGAAGTTTTTATTGAAGAGATAGGCTTTACCAAGAAAAGCCATAGCTGCGCCTTTGGTAGCCCGACCCAGATCATTCGCATCAACACCGCCCGTAGAAGAATATTGTAAGGGTAAAAGATCAATGGCAGATTTAAAATCTTCTTTTACTCTTTCCCATCCATCCGCAACAGATGATTGTGGTACTGTTTCGGCTATGTTAGTAGGCAAGGGCACGCTTCCAAACATATTTACCAAATGAAAATAATAGAGGCCTCTTAAAAAATATGCCTGTCCTAATATCCTGTTCTTTAATGCTCCGTCCATATCGATGGAAGGAACATTTTGCAAAACCTGGTTGCACCTTGATATGCCCTGGTAAAATTCATCAAACGTCCATCCATAACCGGAAGGGTCAGCTGTGCCCAACTGAAATTTACCCACGTTTGAAATAGCTGTCCAGGGACTGTTACTTCTTACATCATCGCCCTGGATATTTAAAAGAATGGGAGAGAAGCGCATATAACCGCCATCTTCCACCAACATTTGATAACATGCATTTACACCGCCCAGTGCATCGCTTTGCGTTTTCCAGTATGATGAAGATGTTTGTGCATTCGGATTTACCTGGTTTAATTGTTTTTCGCAACTGCTGAATATTATCAGAAGACAAATTGCAATATTATATTTTGAATTATACAATTTCATGTTGAATAATTTGATAGTGAAAAAATTAAAAGCCCACTTGTATTCCCATCATTAAAGTACGCGGATTAGGGAATGAACCATAATCAAAACCGCGGCTGAATAGACCATCGCTTATGAAATCAGGATCATAGCCTTTGTACTTACTAACGGTTATTAAGTTTTCTCCTGAGATATAAATACGCAGTCTTGAGATAACCTGCTTCCTAATAAGGCCAGTTGATGAAGGCAGTGAATAACCTATCTGAGCATTTTGAAGCCTTGCATAAGATCCATCTTCAACAAACAGATCAGAGAAACGATTGTTGCCATTCGGATCGCCAATAACAGGACGGGGAACATTAGTATTTGTATTTGTCGGCGTCCAGAAATTTAGTTCATCTGTATGCTGGTTACCATATTGCCCTGTCATTAAAGCCTGGTAAACTCCATTAAAAACTTTGTTTCCGCCGCTGCCCTGTATGAATATTGAAAAATCAAAATTGGAATAATTTGCTGAAAAATTAAAGCCGTAGTAATACGTAGGTATTGTATTGCCAAGATATACCCTGTCGTTAGCATCCGTAATGATATAAGTATGATCATTATTTTTACCGGCATCCTGTGCTTTAAAGATCACATCCCCGGGTGCTGTTGTAGCTGACTGGAATGCATGGTTGTCGATCTCTTCCTGGCTTTGAAATAATCCTTCTGTTTGATAACCATATAACTCACCTACAGAACGACCCACTTCAGTTTTACTGCCTGAACCATAAATCGGGTTATTTGTTCCGCCTAATTTTAATACTTTATTATTTAAAGTAGAGAAATTAGCATCGGCACTGTAAGTGAATTTACCTGCTGTTTTTTTATAACCAACCGTAAGTTCTATACCCGTGTTTTTTACAGAAGCTGCATTGGTAATAATTGATGCGGGGATTGAACCTACAGAGTAAGGTAAAGGCAAAGAGGTAATAATGTCTTTTGCAACTTTATCGTAGTATTCAACTGTTGCAGTAATACTGTTATTTAAAAAACCCATGTCAAGCCCAACGTCTGAAGTTTGTGCAACTTCCCATTTTAAATTAGGATCAGTAACTGAAACTGTAGTTCCACCGGAAGCCAGTACATTTGAAAAGTTATAGTTGGCTGAACTGTTTATGTAAGATTGCCAATCATAATAACCAAGATTCTTCTGACTGCCAAGTTCTCCCCATCCGCCGCGTAATTTAAGGCTGCTGAATGCTTTAGGCAGATGCAAAAATGACTCGTTATAAATGTTCCAGGCTCCGGCAAACCCGGCGAAATTACCATACCTGTTAGAAGGTGCAAATTTGGAAGAACCATCCCTGCGGAAGTTTGCCGTAAATAAATATTTGTCTGCAAAATTATAATTTAATCTTCCGAATAATCCTGTTGTTGTTGCAGTGCCTTTCCATTGTGTAATTGTATTTGAACTTGCATCTGCAGCACTGAAGCTATGAAAATCAAGATCGCCATCGGCAACAGATTTTCCTGATATCCATTGGTTATAATCTTTTTGAAAAGAATAACCGGCTAGTAAATCAAGTTGATGGTTTGATCTTTTAAAGTTATAGGTTAAGGTCTGCTCAGTCAACTGCGTATATGGCTGCCCGGTAGCGTCCATATACAGGTATTGTGTGTTTATGTAATAATATCCCATATCAAAGCTGGGTTCATAATGGTAATTTTCCCAGTCAGTCCGGTCGTAGCTTGCGGCAATTTTATAATTAAGATTTTTTACAATCTCCAGTTGTCCCCACCCGCTTAATAATATCCTGTTGCGTGAACTCCAGTCATCTACGATCTCATTAAGACCTACTACATTGGCAGATATAGCACGGTGAATAGTTTGATCTGTTCCTGCATAACCACCTTTCTTGGTAGAATCATAAACACCGATAGTAGGTATTGCTGTAAGCATTGAGGTAACGGTGCCGCCAAACACAGCATGATTGCTTGTGCCTGAATAATTACCTTTTTTAGAACTCATATAATAGAGTTTGAAACCGTAGCTGAACCTTCCTTTTCTGCCTTGCAAACCTCCGTTAAACGAATAACGGTTATATGCCTGCGGGCCAACCTGGTAACCTGTCTGGTTGAAATAGTCAAGCGAAACATTGTAATTGATAGATTCTGTACCACCCGAAACACCTAAAGTGTGTTCCTGGATAACACCGGTTTTCAGCGCTTCGTTCTGCCAGTCTGTGTTTACGTCCGATACATAATAAGAACTGGTTGGATCGTTTGCAGGCGCCAGTGAAAGGCCGGCATTTTCATCCGCAGCATTTACCACTTTCTGGTAGCCGGTCCTGTCTAATACAGGAATTTTTTTAGGTACATTCTGTGTACCTATGTAACTGTTCCAGGTAAATTTCGGTGCACCGGTTTTACCTTTTTTAGTTGTAATAATCACAACTCCTGTTGCAGCTCTTGAACCGTAGATGGCGCCGGCAGAAGCATCTTTTAAAATAGAGATAGATTCAATGTCGCTGGGTGAAAAATCGTATGGCGCTTCAACAGGAACGCCATCGATTATAAACAACGGGCTATTATCACCAAAGTTGCTGATGCCTCTGATTTTAATCTGAACATAGCCTCCCGGTTCACCTGAGCCATGCACACTTACGCCGGCAACCTGTCCCTGCAGCATTTTGGCAACATCATACGTTGGATTTTTAGCAGCTTCACTTACGTTCACCGTAGATACAGAACCGGTAACATCTTTTTTTCTAACAGTGCCATAACCTATTACCACTACTTCATTTAAAGAATTGTAACTTGGATGTAGCTGAAAGATCAGAGTGGTTTGATTACCTACGGTAATTGCCTGCGGGTCGTAACCTATTGCAGTAACCTGGATAACATCACCTTTTTTTGCATTGATGGTAAACGATCCAATATCAGAACTGATGGCGTTGGCAGTTCCGTTCTTAACAGTAATTGTAGCCCCGGCAAGCACACCTCCTGCAGAGTCTCTTACAACTCCTGAAATAGCAGATGTTTGAGCTTTAATACCTGTTGAGATCAGTAGTAAAATAATAGTACTGAAAACTAATTGAGTTCTTGTTTTTAGCAATCGAAAAATCATAGCTGGTTGTTTTAAACAGTTTCCTGTTTGGTTTAAAAATAGATGGTTATTATTGACGGTGTTAAAATGGATTATAGTTATGTTCCGGGCCCGTCTGGTATAAAGCAATCATTTTTCATACAACAATTTTTAAATTGTAATTTTTACAATTATTATTCAAAAATAAAAATCTAAAATAGAGATGTTTTTTTAATTGTCAAAAAAACATTTAATTTTTTTTCAGACAAATTATTTTAAAAAATGCTGCAGGTATTTGTACAATATTTTTATGGTTTGCTATATAGCTGATGCCGGGATGAATTTTAAAAAAGAATCTTACAGTTTGATTTTATTGGAGTAATTAACTTATTTCATAAGTATACCGATACTGGTATGCATGTTAATAGTTATCAATAAAACATTCAAACCGATTTTCGATAACACAAAATTTCCTTTGGTAAGTGCATATTTATAAGCTATCAATTCATTGCCATCGTTTACAAAACTTTCTCTTTCGATTTAATACAAGCAGTCGTTAATCTGCGTTCATTGCATGGTATTAACTCCCATAAATATTTTAATGCCAAACCTTTTAAAAACATTTTGCTGACGCCTCTAATTATTAATAATTCCTTGCCTATTAATAACAAATCAGGAAACTAACAATTGTTATCTTCACACACTCAAAAATAATTTCATGAACAACAGAACGGTTTATATAGCATCCGCAGTAAGAACACCCATAGGAAGTTTTGGAGGAGGTTTAAAAGATTTTTCAGCAACACAATTAGGTGCTGTTGCAATTAAAGCTGCAGTAGAAAAAGCGGGTTTAAAGCCTGAACAGGTTCAGGAGGTTTTGATGGGTTGTGTTTTGCAGGCAAACCTTGGCCAGGCACCTGCAAGACAAGCATCAATGTTTGCGGGCCTTCCTGAAAATGTTGTGGCAACAACAGTAAATAAAGTTTGCGCCAGTGGTATGAAAGCAATTGTGCAGGCTGCGCAAAGTATTATGCTGGGTGATGTTGATATAATTGTTGCAGGCGGCATGGAAAGCATGACCAACGTTCCTTATTACTCACCCAAACTAAGATGGGGAAATAAATATGGCGATGTGAATTTGGTTGACGGCCTTGCTAAAGATGGCTTGACTGATGTTTATAATAATTACGCAATGGGCAATGCTGCAGAGTTGTGCGCAAAGGAGTGTGGTATAAGTCGTGAAGCACAGGATGCATTTGCCATAGAAAGTTATAAGCGAAGCCAGCAGGCATGGAACACCGGAAAATTTGACAACGAGATTGTACCAGTTGAAATACCGCAGCGTAAGGGTGAAACAATAAAATTTGCAAAAGATGAAGAGCCGTTCAATGTTAAGTTTGATAAGATACCTGAATTAAAACCTGCTTTTCAAAAAGATGGTACTGTTACTGCTGCTAATGCAAGTACCATGAATGATGGCGCTGCGGCTTTGGTTTTAATAAGCAAAGAAAAAGCTGAAGAGCTTAATATAAAACCTATTGCCATTATAAAAAGTTATGCGGATGCAGAACAAGCGCCGGAATGGTTTACCACAACGCCTTCGCTTGCTTTGCCCAAAGCTGTTTCAAAAGCAGGTTTACAGATCAGCGATATTGATTTCTTTGAATTGAATGAAGCTTTTTCTGTTGTTGGTATTGCCAATGTTCAAAAGATGGGACTGGATGCATCAAAAGTTAATGTAAACGGTGGCGCAGTTTCTATTGGTCATCCATTGGGTTGTAGTGGTGCACGAATAATAGTAACGTTGATAAACGTACTTAAACAAAACAATGCTAAACTTGGCGCTGCAGGCATATGTAATGGCGGCGGCGGAGCAAGTGCAATGGTGATTGAAAACGTTATGTAGCATGTTAAAAAATAATAGTGCAGCAAACAATTAAAAGTTATAAACAGGAACCACTATAAAAATATACAGATGCAGTACTGCGATACCGCATCGGGTGCGGGACAGGCTCCAGTGACAATGCCATGAGTTCATTAGCCGGTAACAAAAATTAATATTCTTTAAACAGCTTCTTTACCTGTTTAATATAAATTTCATTGCATCATATTTAAGAAAACTTTACTCAAGGAAAGTGTACAGCCTTTGTTAGATCACTATTTTTGTTTTTTAACTACTAATTATGGGATGGATAATTTTTATTCTTGCAACTATTGGTTGGCACATTGGCGTTTATGGCATGTTTAAAAAGGCAGGCATAACGCCATGGAAAGCTTTTATACCGTTTTACAACATGTGGTGTATGGTTGAAAAAACCAAACTGAAAAAAGTTTGGTTCTGGCTTCAGCTTATTCCGATAGCAGGGCAGTTTGTAACTATCTGGATACTCATAATTTTTGTAATGCACTTTGGGCAGGTTACTTTATTACAACATGCTGCGCTTGTGTTTCTTCCTTTTATTTACCTGCCTTATGTTGGCTTTTCAAAAAATGTAAGATGGATTGGCGAAGATGCGATGAAGCGCTATAAAAAATCTGCTGCACGTGAATGGGTTGATGCGGCTGTATTTGCTGTAGTTGCTGCAACACTGATACGCACTTTTATTTTTGAAGCCTATACCATTCCAACAGAAAGTATGGAAAAGACCTTGCTTGTAAACGATTTTTTATTTGTTAGCAAGATGAGTTACGGTGCGCGCTTGCCCGCAACACCATTGAGTTTTCCGTTTGTACACAATACTATGCCGGGAATGCCCACAACTCCTTCCTATCTTAAATGGATAGAATTACCTTATAAGAGATTGCCTGGTTTTACAAGCGTTAAAAGAAATGATGTTGTAGTGTTTAATGTTCCGGTTGGCGATACGATAATTAATTTGCCTGATTATGGCAGTAAACAATTATACTATGACGTTTTGCGCACACAATATAATGGCAACCGCGATGCATTGAATGCAAACTTCCCTATCCTTGTTCATCCGTATGATAAAACAGATAATTACATAAAACGTTGCACCGGTATGCCCGGTGATGTTATAGAGGTAAAGCATGGCGTATTGTATGTGAATAATCAACCTGCTTATGTTTCGCCTTCTTCACAGATAGATTATCTTGTTGAAACCAATGGCGATATTTTCAGTGTTGATTTTTTGAAAGATTCATTGGGTGTAGATATAGACAACACAGACGAAATACAGGCAGATACAAGCAGGAAAATGTACATCATCAATCTTACACCTGAAAAAGCTGCTTTGTTGAAGAAACAACCGAATGTAAAGAACGTTTCCATTTATGAAATAAACGATCAGACATTTGGCGAAACCTTTCCTTTTGACACTACCAATTTTAAATGGACTGCGGATAATTACGGCCCTTTGCAAATACCTAAAAAAGGACTAACAATTACATTAACACCTCAAAATTTTGCACTTTACCAGCGTACAATTGAAACATACGAACACAATACATTAGAACAAACGGCAAATGGTTATATAATAAATGGTAAGGCCACTAATAATTATACTTTCAAATACAATTATTATTGGATGATGGGTGATAATCGTCACCGCAGCCAGGACAGTCGCTTCTGGGGCTATGTTCCCGAAACAAATATTGTTGGTAAGGCATCGCTCATTTGGTTTAGCTGGAGCGATGGCCCGAGATGGAATCGCTTCTTTAAGAGTATTGAATAAAAGTAATAGCATAATAAATTACATCATTCAATTAAACCCTTGATCATTTTGTAAAGATCAACTGCTTTAAATTGAATCCGCCTTTATTAAAACAGATGCGTATTGCGTGAGTTCCTTTGTTTAATTGAATATTGCAGATTGTTAGCGTTTGCCAATTCTTGTTTGATCCTGTTGATGCAATTTCTTTCTTATCAATAATAATTTTATCATCAAGATAAACAGTCACTTCACCCGTTGTTTCAGAAGCAACGTTGAGCTTTAATTTATACAATAAAGGTTGTTTAACATCAACTGTATATTTCACCCATTCACTGTCTTCAATGCTGCCGATATAATAGCTTTCGTAATGTGCCGAATCTTTATAAATGTCCACACCGTCATTCCTATACACATAACCTTTATTGCCTGCATTTCTGCCGCCTGATGAAATGTAATAGTTGCCTGTGTCTTTATCATAATAAGCATAATTATTCCTGCCGAGATCATAATCAACTGCATTAATTACGGAATCTTTTGTATCAATAATATTTGGTTTGAAAGGCAAAGTTTTATTGCTGTAAGGCTGTCGTACCAATGCATCAATTACATCTTTGTGTACAATGTTTGAACGGATATTTGTATAAATAGCAAGCTCCATCAGCCCACTATACACATCACTTTCTTTAGGCGGATTTTTTGTTTTACCATTCCAGTAATCAGCCAAATGCTGGTAGTTGTTGTTCATTTTTATTTGCAAAGGATTATTGTTGCCCAGTTTTTTCAAAGGCCACCAGCTCCAGCCAATATTGTATGCATGAAACAATTGTACAGCATCAGTAAACCAGGTGTTTGAGTTCTCGCCAGTTTCACCTAACCAAACAGGAACATTGAATTTATCGCGCGTATCTAAAATGTATTGTATGGATTGAACATCGTTGTTGTTCCAGTATTTATGAAAACTCAGCACTATATTATCATCCCATGTAGGCAATATGCCTTTATAATTATTTCCCCATGCATTGCCTTCAATAATAATGATATGTTTTTTATCAACAGAACGAATAGCATTGGTGATGTTTACAAACAATTCTCTCAATGGTTTATTGTTCTGTTCTTTTTGTCCATGCTTATCATTGATGTCATCAAAGCCCCAGTTGGGTTCGTTTAAAATATCATAGCCACCAATGTTGGGTTCATTTTTATAACGATCTGCAAGCCTGCGCCACAACTCAATTGTTTTGGTTTTGTTGGCTTCGCTTTGCCATAAAGAAGGTTTCGTTGAATCACGGTCAGCAATATTCAGATCATTGCCTTGCCCGCCCGGCGCTGCATGCAGATCAAGTATCAAATACATATGATCTGCTTTGCACCAGCTTAATAAACTATCGGTAAGTGCAAATCCTTTTGTAAGCCATGTTTGTTTTGTTGAGTCAGGTTCTTTATCTGCAGGCAGTGTAAATAAATTATAATGCATAGGAAGCCGCACAGAATTAAATCCCCATTTATACAAAGAATCAATATCAGCTTTTGTAACAAAATTGCTGAGCCATGTATCATAAAATTCCTGTGTTTGATCAGCGCTTAATAATTGTGCGATCCTGTTCCTGATAGAATACTGCGGATTTGTTCCATTCAATCTCAGCATATAACCTTCCTGCAACATCCATCCGCCTAAACCAATTCCTTTTAATTCAACATTTTCATTTTTTTCGTTTACGATCTGTTTGCCGGATGCTTTTAAAAACCCTTGTGCTTGTGTAGCTGTAAAACTGGTGATAAATAAAAATGATAAACAGGCAAGCTTTTTCATGTGCGAATATTTAAAGATTGTTTTTGCTGAAACAGGTTTATGCAAAGCTAAAAGCGATGTATGACATCTTTAATTGATTTGGTGAAATTGTTCGCTATAGTGAAGAATAATATTGATGAGTATGATCTTTCTTCGCCAGCCGTTTATTATGAATTAGGTCGTCCAAAAAATAAAACATACCCATCAGCATCTTCTATTTCAAACCCCCTTAAATTATCACTATTGTCATGGATAGGCTTTCTGAATGCTACACCATTTGAACGATATTCTTCAAACAACTTGTCTGGTTCTGTAGCAGAAATGTACGCATCCGAAGGAGCCCAGTGATGACGTGTATGATTAGGAATTGGTTTTACGTCAGCAGCAACTGCCTTGAGCATAATGGAAATATTATCGCGGCCAACAATAGCAAAATAGGGGTCGTCATCCGGACCGATATACCGGATTTCAAAGCCAAGTTTATCTACATAGAATGAAACGGAAGTCTTTAAACCCGTAACAATTAAACAGGGTGATACGTAGGTGAGGTTTGTCATTGTTTACATTTTACTGGAGCTGATTAGTTAAACAAAATTTGAAAGACACGTTCTGTCAGCCTGCGTACATAGATACCCTTGTTGGTAGAAGTATTATTTACGAATGAACTAATTTTCAATTTTTACATCTTCAATATTTTGAAAGTCTGTAATGTTATCTGTTACTAAAGTTAGTTTGTTATTTACCGAAGACACACCGATTAAAAGGCCAAATTCATCATTTATTGATTTGACCGTTTTTCTAAGCCTAACTTTTTCTTTTGCGTAAAGTTTAATGCAACTGTACATTAGAATTAATGAAAGTCCGTTGATAAAACCATCTACTGCTTTATAAGAATTTACAGTATTATCACTATTTTCTGCGCCAAAGCGAAGTTCAAGACTTTACAACTTGCTCCATTCATCAGTTGTAATTACATCTGCCTGTCTCGTAAAAACTTTTGTAGTTAATACACGATGTACTTCTTCATCTCCATCTGCACAAGCATCAGATAAAACAGTTAAAGCATAATCTTTGTCTGCCGCTTCACGAACGGTTGATAAAACAACGCCACTTGTTGCAACACCTGTCAGCACTAAATGTTTTACATCAAATGCTCTTAAAACAACTTCCAGATCACTTCCCGTAAATGCACTTACACGGCGTTTGGTTACAATAATGTCATTTGCCTGCGGAGCAACAGCAACATCAATTTTCATCCATTCATTCATATCTGTATTTGCCAATCTTTCTTTAGATGCAGAAAAACCTTTGTTGTTGCTGCTTACTTCAGGTAAGCCTTGTCTGAACCCAACCACAATATAAATAACAGGAAAGCCATTGTTGCGTGCATGTGCAATAGCCTTTATTACATTGCTTGTAGGTGCTGCATTTACGGGCAACATGCTAACGATAGATGCCTGCATATCCATTACCAGTAAAGCGGTGTTTTTGTTTTCCATTTTATATTTTTATTATTATGAATATTATTTTGTTTATGCTTCTTTTAAAAATATTTCTTCTGCTTCTTCTAACAGTTCTTCATTAATGTTTTTTCCTGGTGTATTTTTTTTCTTCAAAATATTAAAGAAGATAGCAGCAATAACAATTGCAATAATGCCCTGGCAAAGTAAAGTGGTTTGCGCACCAATTCTTTGCGAAACTGCACCGACAATTAAACTTCCTAAAGGCACCATGCCGAATATTGCAGTTAATATAATGCTGACGGCTCTTCCTCTCATTTCAGGAACAGCTTCAGATTGTACAATAATATTGCAGGTGGTGAACTGTGCCATAGCACCAAACCCAATAATTACAGCAAATGGCATTGCCAACGAAAAATTATCGGTATAAGAAAAACAAATTAATCCTGTTCCGAGAATAACGGTGCTTAACAATAATATTTTTCTAAGTGATGCACTTTGTTTTAATGAGGCTAAAAGAATAGTTCCGGCAACAGCGCCCACGCCAATAAAACTTGTAATGTAACCGAACGTTGTTGCGTTTCCTTTAAAAACAATTTTTGCAAATACAGGAACAAGTGTATCGTAAGGCAATACCAATAAGCCTATAAGAGATAGCATTACGATCACTAAACCAATAGATGCTTCCTGTTTTAAATAAATAAATCCTTCCGCAAGTTCTTTAAGCACATGCTTCTTTGGTTTGTGATGAATTGTTTTCGGTTTCTTCATAAATGCAATAGATAACATTACAGCGCCAAAACTTGCAGCGTTGAGCAAGAAGCAAATGCCTGCTCCGGATTTTTCTAAAATAATTCCTGATACTGCCGGGCCTAATAACCTGGCAACACTTGCCATTGCTGCGCTTAACGAAAGAGCGCTTGGTAAGTCTGCTCTATCCACAACAACTTCGTTTATCATAGATTGTCTTGCCGGAACATCGTAAGCATTAATAACGCCGAGTATAACACTCAATACAAGTATTTGCCAGATAGCATAATGGTTTGTCATAACCAATACAGCAAGTAAACATGCCTGGATAAGAGAGGTTATTTGCGTAATGTTTACAATTTTATATTTATCATACCTGTCTGCAGCAACACCGCCGAATGCAGAAAACAAAAACGATGGAAACTGTTCTGCAAAAACAGTAAGCCCAAGCATAAAAGCAGAATGTGTGGCAGTATAAACAATCCAAACTACTGCTGTACGCTGCATCCATGTTCCGAATTGAGAAACCGAACGACCGATAAAATATAGGGTATAATTAGTACTTTTAAATGCCCTGAATGTACTAACGTTACTAATCTTCATCTTCTTAATCTTTAGTCTTTTCTTTCCTGGTAAAATGTTTCGCTGAAAAAAAACTTATCAATGCGATACCGGTAAAAAATATTGCTAATGAAAGATCATCATCGGAAGAGATCTTTGCTTTTTTTAAAAGAAAAAAACCAATGATTAAGTTGAATAAACTCCATGCAACATTTACTATTGGTGAGGAAAGTCCTTTGCCCGGCGGTTTTGCAAACGGCGTTGGAAAAGGATTACCGCAAATGCCGCTTACAAAATGCGGAACAGAATTGGTAAGAAAAACCCCTGCAAAAAATGCACTTAAATAATTGTACCATTCCATGGGTTTATGTTTTATTTGTTTGAGATAATTTGTTTAACACCGGCAACGCTTTTATAAGCAATTCTTTTTCTTTCGCTGATAACGATTTTTCAATGGTGGTTTTAAGCCATTCATCTTTTTCATAGCGTGTTTTTTCAACAGTTTTTTTTCCTGAAGCGGTAAGTGAAATATAGATCTTGCGCTTATCATCTTTTGATAGGGTTCTTTTAATAATACCTTCTTCTTCCATTTTTTTCAATATCTGCGACATGGATTGTGTTGTAATTCTTGTTAGTGATGCCAATTCTGTCGGCAGGAGAGAGCCATTATGCATTAAATGACCAATGGTTTCTATTTCCGTCATAGAATAAGTATTGACGGCTTGTGTTTGTTTTCGCAAACCTTTATGCAGTGCGGAAATTGCCAAACGTAATAACGATGCTAACTCTTTTGTTTCCATTAAATATCGGTAAACTTGTTATATAAACTTGTAAGTTTACCTTACAAAATAAACATAAAAATTTAGCACACCCAAATTATTTGTTGCCGGGCATCTTCTCTCACAGGGGACAATGCGTTATTCATTTCAGCCGAATCGTTCCTTTCAGGAGACGATGCTCGACAAAAAGATTTCCTTACGCTTTGAGGAAGGATTTACCAGGGCCCTTCTTTCAGCATTGTATGCTGATGGCAGCCCCTTCTTTGTACTGTCAGCTGAAGCAGCTTTTGTGTCAACTGTTTGTGCCTGCAATGAAGTCAAGCTTAAGATTGATATGATTATAAAAACTGTTCGCATAAAAATTTCGCCCAACGAAGGATACTTTTGTTGATAGCAGTTTACTTAAATATTAGTCAATTAAAGATAATGTTATACCCCAAATGAAATTGTCTGGAGGCAATGAATCCCAATTATCATAAGCATGTCCCGAATCGGATTTGTATTTGAGAATATATGTTCCTGCAAGGAGCGTAATAACAGTTTCTACTTTCTGATTTTTTACTGCTCCTCCGGCAGGGACGGCAGGTTGTGTCTGCATCCGCCAAATAATTTTCCCTTCAGTATCTTCTATCCAGCCATAGTCGCACCAGGATTTAAAATCGCCCGAGCAGTTTTCACCGATACCTGTTATTTGAATTTTTGTTGGCTTCTTAAGCACAAATTTTTTGGAAATTTCCTGATTGATGCCCACATCATTAATCTGTGCCACAATCGAATTATATTTCCTGATCTGAATATTTTTAAAATTCAATTCTGCGTATAAATTATAAAGCTTTTTTGCGCTTGCAGTGTCGCCCTTAAAATTGTCAATTGTGGCTTCGGAAATTATTTCTTTATTATAAAAATCTTTGTATTCACTTTTAAAATGTTCTTTGATTTCTTTCCGGATTTCATTAATAGGTTGACTAAAGTCAATTCCGGAAACGGCATCATCTTTATTCACGAAACATTTATAAAAAAGCTGACCAACCGGAGATATTAATAAATCGCCATCGCCAAGAGGAAAAGGACTGCTCAGCTTTATACTATTTGTAAGCACAGCAAGCGTCAATTTCATTGAAGAAACTTTTACAAATAAACCTGACTCTCCTTGTGTCTGTCCATAATGCCAATAAAAATCAATACCCTTATAATTTTGAGTAAACCAACCTAATCCATAAGGTGTTATTTCACCATTTGTTGTCCGGTTAGGAGTAAATATTTCTTGTTGGGTTTTTGCAGAAACAAATTCGTTACTGTCAATAGCTTTAGAATACTTTAAAAGGTCAGTTACATTTGTTGCTAACCCGCCAAAAGCGCCAAACTCATCGAGGTATTGGGTTTCAACAATTTCTTCTTTATCATTAACATCGTAAGCTTTTGCAAGGTGCGAAAATGAATTTTCAAAAAAGGGAAGCATCTCAGGATGGTTTTTTGTGTACATATCAAAGTCGAATAAGGAATCATGAATAGGAAGACCGGGAGCGGTGAAATTCATGTTCAGGGGTTTCACAATATTTTGCATCAGTAATTGATAAAAAGGAATGCCCGATACTTTTTCAATGACCTGCCCTAATTTGCCATAGCGGTAACCGTTATATTGATAATATTTTCCCGGCTCAATTTCAGACGTGTGGGTAAGTAAATTTTTAACTTTTATATTTGGATCACCCAGATCAATGCCGAATTTTGAGATTGGAGTTTGCAGAGTTAATTTTCCCTGCTCAACTAATTGCATAATCAGTGTGGAAGTAAAAGTTTTGGTAATAGAAGCTATTCTAAAAGTAGTATTTGGTGTAACCTTAATTTTGTTTTTTAAGTCTGCGAAACCTAAGCCATCATTTAAAAGAGTAGAATCTTCTTTCATAACAGCAACAGCCATTCCCGGGATTTTTAAAGATATTCTTATAGAATCCAATGCAGACAAAAAAAGCTGAACGTTATTTCTTTCCTGAGCTTTTGCCTCAGTTATAAAAAGATGAATTAGTATAGATAGGCTGCAATAGAATATTTTCATACACGGTTTACGTGTGAGAAAAGCAAAAGTTACATCATGCCTTGGATAATTCAGCCACACGAAAAATTGCCACCAACGTTAGGCTTGAAGAACTGGTATTTGAAATTCGTCCAGCCCGGAATCCCGCACATGCCGGATTAAATTTATAATTAAAAGTTCATTGTTATTGATATCGCCAAATTTTGGTATGATATAGAATTTCGTCAGGTAAAACGCAATGCGACGGCTCACACATACACATGGCTATTTAGGAGATATTGAATTTACCAGGGCCTTTCTTTCAGCATTTTTTCCAACAGCTCCACTTTTTCGCGTTCACCTTGTAATAAACGCTCATACAGTTGTTTGTTTTGTTCAAGGGCTTCCATCCATTTTTCAATGGGATTTATTGTAGGATTAAATTGAAAGAGTTGTCCGGTTGCATTATCATTAACAGTAGTTACAGTATTACCAATTACATTTATCGCTTTTTCTTCATCAAAATGTTTAATAGCTTCAGCAGGTACTTTTAAAACTTTGGCTATTTCTTCCAGTACGTTATCCGGTATTTCTTCTTTTTGTTCCAGTAAAGAAATGCGTTGCTGGTTCCAGTCATCACCCAGTTCCAGTGCCAGCGCTTCCTGCTTTATGCCAAACAGTTCCCTGAAGCGTTTTATATTCCTGCCGTGATGTATTTTATTCTCTGTCATGGTTAATGGTTTAAAGTAAATGATGCTGTAAAATAAAACATTTTCAAAACTAATGCGGTATGTAATTTACACAGTTTGCACGTGTTTTACATACTGTAACTGTTGCATACAGTAAAGCCATTTACTATTTTGATGCCTGCTAATATTAAGCTTATGCAACGACACCTGACTATCAGCACCAAACATCACAGCCGTGAACGTACTTATATTACTGTGCCTGCTATACGCATAGAAGGCAAATGGCTGCATAAACTTGGTTTTAAACCAGGCGAAAAAGTAAAGCTGTTGTGTAAAAGAAATAAGCTGCTAATAATAAAAGAAACTAATGGTTGAGGTTTGGTATTCCTTAAACAGTAGCATTGCTATGAAACCTGCTTCAACTAAAAAAGGAGGAAATGTCGCCGGTGAAGTCTAATCTCAATTCGACATCGAGCCCAAGCTAGATCTTTGGAAGCCAACTAGCCGAAAATGGTGTCACCGCAACACGTAGAGGTGGCTCTGCCGAGAAGGTCTAATATTTCATCACGTAGTTTATCTGCAAGGTCACTTTCCTCGTATCGAGCCTTTTCTTTTTCATTCGCAAAAAATTCAAATGTCCACAAAGTATCTGGTTCGTTTTCAACCAGGCAATGAACCCACATGCCACCTTCGTTTGCTATTCTCATACCGTCTGTGGCAAGTTTGCGTAGAGTGTCGCCATATCCTGGCTTTGCGACCATTTTAATTACATAGCCGAGCTGTTTATTAGTCATATAGTTTTTCCTTTTTAATCTATTGTTATTGTATATCCTGTTTTGTTGTCTTTGTCTTAGAAGGGTCTTCGTTTAAAGCTTATGTGCAGGGCTACGAGACCCTGCGTGTTCATTGTTGCAAGCTTGTATGCTGGGTACTTGTGCCTTAATTTATAAAAGGTTGCAATGGCACATGTACGCTACAAAAAGTCAGACTGCATACTTGAGCCAGATGAGCTGGAGCTCTCATGCCACGCACATTGGTTTTGTGATGAATACCTCGCTGCGATAGAGAAGATGTCCAGCCTTGCTTTAGCAAATATTCTTATTGGTTGCAGCTTATGATTGAATTGAAGGCAATTCTTCACAATCCAGTTTATCAATCACTGATTTTTATTCGCTCCTTTTGCCCAGGCCCATGCAGCCACACGCCAACCATCCGCCGTTTTATGCAACGCGACCGTAAAAACTGCTCCAGACTGCACCACCTTCGTACCGTTGACGTCGAACTTCATTGTAGCCGGCATTACTACATAGGCGCTGTCTTTAGTTACATTGTTGTGCAAGGGGTCTCCAAGAGTCACGAAATAGCCGGAAGCACCGTGTGCCTCGCCTTCAATCAAAACATCCCTATACCAATCCGAAGCCGCAGTAGGGCCTTGCCAAACATGCGGCGCCATACCATCCAGGATCTGACCACGGACATCAAAAATTGCTGCCATTGCAATGGCGTCACCCCGATTAAAAGCGTCAATATATTGCTGTACGGCTGCCAATGGAGTTTCTTTATTCATTGTTTTTTATTTTTCATTTTAGCTCATCGTATCTTATCCTTTAATGCTTCCTTGATTGAAAGATGAATCCTGACTAACATAAAAAATCAACTACTGATTTTCATATATTTATAAAATTACAATTTTCTTGTCAAGCATCGTCTCTGGTAGAGGACGATGCGTTATATAATAGAGAATTTCGATTTCAATCGCATCATCCCTTTCAGAAGACGATGCTCGACGGAAAGCAACGAAATCTTAGTTATTATGGGCAGTTTTTCTCTTTTTTATTTCAAACTATGTCTTACTTGCCATAAATAATGATATCTGTTCATTTGAGTTCTGAAAGTATCAATTTTTTCTGCTTTAATGTGTTCTTCATTGCTTTTTCCCTTACTATTGGGTCATCGCTATGTATTAATTCAAAATATTCAGTTGGTACAACTTGCCATGATAATCCATATTTATCTTTACACCATCCACAAGAGCCTTCCTCACCACCATTTTTAGTAAGAGCTTCCCAATAATAATCCGTTTCAGCCTGGTCTTTTGTATTGATAACAAAAGAAACTGCTTCATTAAATTTGAATAGTGGGCCTGCCGCTAATATACTAAACTCCATTCCTGCTATTTCAATTACAGCTGTTTCTATGCCTGCATCATTTCCACTTTCGTCACTATCGAACTTGCGAAAATCTTTCAGCTTACCGTCTTTAAAAATGGATAAGTAGTAATCTGCTACAGCTTTGGCATTTTTCTCTACCCACAAATAGGGTGTAATTTTTTGAGTAATCATATTTTTATTTTTAATGTTTTTACTGGAGTCATTTGCAATTACGATTTAATTGATTGCGTTATCAGAGTTATCTGGCTGATTTGTTGTCGTGCATCGTCTCTCGCAGAGGACGATGCGTTATTTAGTGGCGAATTTTAATTTCAACCGCATCATCCGTTTCAGCCGCATCGTCCCTTTCAGGAGACGATGCTCGACCTAAAAGTTTATCTACATAGAATGAAACGGAAGTGTTTAAACCCGTAACAATAAAACAGGGTGATATGTAGGTGAGGTTTGTATTGTTTATATTTTACTGGAGCTAAAGCTGAACAGCATTATGACTCGTCCTGATAAAAGTTGAGAATATATTCGTCGCCCCGCCATATTGCCAACCCGGTGTTAGCGGTATGTGGCTTATTATTCCAGTTTCTTTTTAGTCACAAATTCAGTAAAGCTTTTTGCAGCGTTAGTAAAGTCTGACGGCATAAGAATTACAGTCGTTGTGTTATTGTCAATTCCAATTTCGGATAGCATTTGCATTCGTCTTAATTCAAGTGCAATTGGGCTACCTTCCATTTGTTTTGCTCCCTGAGTCAATTTGATTGATGCTTCCAACTCTGCTTCTGCTTTTACAATTCTTGCTCTCTTTTCTCTGATTGCTTCCGCTTCGCGTGCCATTGCCCTTTGCATTGCTTCCGGTATTTCAACATCTTTCATCTCAACCATTTCAATTTTAATTCCCCAAGGTTCGGTTGTTGTGTCTACAATTTTTTGAAGCGTAGCATTTATTTGTTCTCTTTCTCTTAATACTTCGTCCAGGGTATGCTGTCCTATAATATTTCGTAAAGCAGTTACTGAGAATTTATAAACAGCTTTATTGTAGTCAGCTACCTTTATAATTGCGTCTTCAGGATTTGTTATTTTAAACCAAAGCACAGCATTTACTTTAATAGTTACACTGTCCTTTGTTATAGTTTCCTGCTGTTCAAGGTCAACAGTTTTTGTTCTAATATCAACCTGTTGTTGTCTATCTATAAGTGGGATAATCCAATAAAGTCCGGGTCCTTTAATAGACCGAAAACGTCCAAGTCTGAATACCACTCCCCGTTGATATTCTTGTGCAATACGAAATCCTGATAATAGTATTACAAGGATAATTCCGATAATTGGTATGAGTGTCATATGGTTTGTTTTCTTTAAAGATGTTGTGTCATCCTGCTATTGCCGCTAATGTCAGGGCTTGGAAGAACTGGTATTTGAAATTCATCCAGCCTGAACCGAAGTTAAATTTATAATATGATATAGAATTTCGTTAGGTAAAACGCAATGTCCCGGCTCACACACATAGTTATTTAGGAGACATTGCGAGAAAGGGAATTTTTAGTATGATATAGAATTTCGTTTCATTCTTCATACGCCTAAATTTATCATTATATGAAACATCTCTACTCCTGATTCGTGAATTGTTTTAGCAATTTTCAAATGTCGAACATCATCAAATTTGTCTGACAGCGATACAAAACGATGTGTTGTGTTTATAGCTACTAATACTGGAAATGGAATTGTAAGAACGTTGGTTGTATAAATCGCCCATGTTGCGTCAAAATTTGCAGCTGGGCCTCTAAAGTAAACAATGATATAATACCTACTTAAATAACTAACATAGTCAAAGCATTTTAAAATATGTTCTTTGGTTTTTGTATTGTTCCCACTTTCTAAAATCAATGCTTCAATAAAAGCAATATTCTGTCCCCCTGCTTGAACTAATATATCGGCTTCACCAGCATTTACTCCAGTAGGAGATGAACCTATTCTTGGTTGGTCTAGAATTGTCCAACCCCATATTGGAAATCTAAGTCTAAGAATTGCGAGTAACAAATCATTAAATCTATCCTCGTGTGAAATCTGTTTAATGGCGTGAATTTTATCTAAAAGCACTCTTGAAGCTAAAACAATTTCATGTAAAATAAATTCATTCAGTTCTCTTTTATCGTTGATGATCTCAGGAATAATTGACGAAATGCTTTTAGCGCCTCAAAATATTAATTAGCTAGATTCTATTGCATTTATTTCCCCTGCGTAGTTATATGTTGCAGTAGCATACCACCGAAGCATTATTTCCAAATATAAGTTGCAACCGAACCGGCTTTTAAAACAGCAGTAGTTGTTTTGTTATGGTATTGAATATTGAATGTTTGATCTGCTTCGCTGATGTTTGCAACAAGTAAAACTTTATTTCCGTTGGGTGTTTTGTACGCAACATCAGGTAAACTATCCAAACTATTTGAAGCGACACGTACTGAGTTTAGCCGCACAAATTTTGAAGCATGTGCAATGGTATAATAAGCGAGGTTGTATGTTACGCTATCCTTGTCAATGGTAACAGCGCCCTGGCAAACAGGGCATCCGCCGCGATCTGTAAAAGGTTTGAAATCAGGATCGGCAGCAAGGTTCCAGAGCAGTACATTTTTGCTCCAGTTGCGCGGCGCATCAATCACTAACCTGCTTACAGGCGATGCAATATTTATTTTTGAAGGATCATTATATTCATCATCATTTTTCCTGTTGAACTGAACTACCATTTGTTCTGTGAAATAAATATTTTTACCAGGATGCGCATTGTGCACATCGGTTAATGCATTCATTGTTCCGCCATATAAATGAAAGCCTGAACCGTCAATATATTTTGCTGCCTGTGCATCATCTAAAATTGAAATGGGGTAATCAGGCCTGTCTGCATTATGATCGTAAATAATAATTTTTGTTTTAATGTTCTTTGCTTTGAACACAGGACCGAGATAATTCTTTACGAAATCTGCTTCAACCGGCGCTACCATTAACAGGCTTGGATTATTACCCGGATGCAAGGGTTCGTTCTGAACAGTAAGGGCATCTATGGTAATGCCGTTCTTTTTCATTTCAGTTATATACCGCGCTAAATAATTTGCATAGGTTTTATAGTATTCAGGTTTCAATCTTCCGCCCCTTGTATCGTTGTTGGTTTTCATCCATGCCGGCGGGCTCCATGGCGAACCAAGAATTTTTATATGCGGATTGATCTTTAATATTTCATGCATCACTGGTATAACATCTGTTTTATCTTCTGCGAGATCAAAATGCGATAAGGTTGTATCGCCTGCAACATCATCATAAGAAAATATTTTTTCATTCAGGTCTGATGAACCGATGCTCAAACGCAGGTAACTCACACCAATGGCATTGCCTGTTGTATCAAACAACTGGTGCAATAATTTATTTCTTTCATCAGCATGCATGTTGATAATATGCATTGCACTGCCACCTGTGAGCGCAAATCCAAAACCATCCATTGTTTGAAAAGTTTTGCTGTCATCAACAATAATTGTTTGCTCATTATTATTGGATGCGTTGAATGCAAGCGGAGTTTGTTGTTGAAATAAAGCAGAGCGGTCTTTATTGGTCAGCCAAACATTTATATTGTTTGACTGTGCATGAATGAAGTTTGCAATAAATATCAACAATGAAAAGGAGAGATATTTTATAAAACGTGACTTCGGGATAAGATAGTTAGAAGGCGTCATTTCGACGTTAGGAGAAATCTCCCGAAATAAAATCTGTAAAAAATTTATGAGACCTCTCCTCGCGTCGAGGTGACGATTCAACTTCATAACAAAACCTGGTAACATAACTTTCAATATGATATAAATTCCCTATCCCGAACTCACGTTAAAAATGTAAGCATCGTTTGAACAGGTTTGATCAGCTATGGCAAAGTAATAAAATAAAGCGTATTGTAAATGCAGTGATAAATGATGTATCATATAAAGCCTCTTATCCATTCACTTCACCTACCAGGAAAACACTGCCGCAAATAAGAATAAGATCATCTTTATGTGCATGCGTAATTGCTTCTTTTAATGCTGTATTTACATCAGGAAAAGTTTTTCCATTTAACCCATTTTGCTTTGCCATAATTGCAAGATCATTTTCATCTAATGCTCTTGGCAATTGTGCTTTTGTAAAATAATACTCAGCTGTTTTTGGAAGCAGTGGTAAAATGTTTGCGATGTCTTTATCTTTTACAAAACCAATAATGAGATGCAGTTCATTATAGCTTACCATTTCTAATTGTTCAGTGAGTTGTTTTATGCCATCAACATTGTGCGCAACATCCACAATAACGGTTGGATCATCTTTTATCTTTTCCCACCTTCCGTGCAGGCCTGTTAAATGTTTTACCTGCTTTAATGCTTTATCAACATCACGTTGTTTGATGTTCCATTTTTTTAATTGAAGCTGGTGCACTGCTGTTAATACAGTGACTAAATTTTTTGTTTGATAAATACCGGGAAGATCAATATTGTAGATGTGATGTTCATTTTTTTTCACCTCTGCTACTTCTGCTTTTAAAAGATGATGACTGTAAGTAAAATCCTGTACATAAAAATTTGCCTGCGCCCATATTATCTGTGCGTTTTTTTCTTTCGCTTCATCTTCAAAAACAGCTTTTGTTGCAGGTAATGCTTCACCAATTACTGCGGGAATATTTTGTTTAATGATGCCTGCTTTTTCATACGCGATCTTTTCTAAAGTATCGCCAAGAATGTTCATGTGATCATAACCGATATTGGTTATTACAGAAAGTTCGGGAACAATAATATTGGTGCTGTCCAGTCTTCCGCCAAGGCCTGTTTCAATTACGGCAACATCAACTTTTTGTTGTGCGAAATATTCAAATGCCATCGCAACCGTTATCTCAAAGAATGATGGTTGAAGCAATTCTATTTGGGGCTTTATTATTTCAGTGAAGTGTATTATAAAATCTTTACTGCACATTTCACCATTCACTTTAATTCTTTCCCTGAAATCTTTTAAGTGCGGCGATGTATATAATCCTGTTTTGTAACCCGCAGTTTGAAGAATAGCGGCGAGCATGTGGCTTACAGAACCTTTACCGTTGGTGCCTGCAATATGAATGCTTTTAAATTCCTGTTGCGGGTTATTTAATACTGCACAAAGCTGTTTTGTGTTCGAGAGGTCTTTCTTGTAAGCATCTGCGCCAATGCGACTAAACATTGGAAGGTGGTCGTAAAGATATGTCAGCGTATCTGCATACGTCATACTGCAAAGTAAAACCGTTTCATCCAATTAATAAATGCACGTATAAATCACAACAATTTCTGCATAAAAAAATGCCGGGCAAAGCCGGCATTTCAAAATAATTATAGCAGAAAAGACTATTCCATTTTAAAGCTTTCAAGGAATTTGGTTGTGAAATTCCCTTTACGGAAATCTTCATTTTTCATCAGTTGAAGATGAAAAGGTATAGTTGTTTTCACACCATCAATTACATACTCGCTCAATGCGCGGTACATTGTATCCAACGCTTCATCTCTTGTGCGTGCAACAGTAATCAGCTTACCGATCATAGAATCGTAGTAAGGCGGAATTACATAACCTGCGTACACATGGCTGTCAACACGCACACCGTGCCCGCCCGGTGTGTTCAATACATTTATTCTTCCCGGGGACGGACGAAAATCATTGTAAGGATCTTCCGCATTTATCCTGCATTCAATGGCATGCATTTGCGGCAGATAATTTTCGCCTGTGATCTTTTCTCCTATAGCGATTTTGATCTGTTCTTTTATAAGATCAAAATTTATCACTTCTTCAGTAACGCAATGTTCAACCTGGATACGCGTATTCATTTCCATGAAATAGAAGTTGCGATGTTTATCAACCAAAAACTCAATGGTACCAACGCTTTCATAATTGATGGCAGATGCAGCTTTAATGGCCGCAGCGCCCATTCTTTCGCGCAGCTCAGGCGTCATGAAAGGAGAGGGGGATTCTTCTACCAGTTTCTGGTGCCTGCGTTGTATGCTGCAATCGCGTTCGCTTAAATGGCTGACAGTACCATATTGGTCGCCTGCAACCTGTATTTCTATGTGGCGGGGTTCTTCGACAAATTTTTCCATATAGATGCCATCGTTCTTAAACGATGCGCGCGCTTCGGCTTTTGCGGTATTGTAAGCACGTTCCAATTCCGGTTCTTCCCAAACAACCCTCATTCCTTTTCCGCCACCGCCTGCAGTAGCTTTTAAAATAACAGGATATCCTATTTCTTTTGCAAGCGAAGCAGCTTCCCGCAGGTCTTTCAATAAGCTTTCGCCACCGGGAACAACAGGCACGCCTGCTTTTATCATTGTTTCTTTGGCAGTTATTTTATCACCCATTGCATTGATCATCTCAGGCGTGGGGCCGATGAATTTTATACCATGATCAGTGCATATCTGTGCAAACTTTGAATTTTCTGCAAGAAAGCCATAGCCGGGATGAATAGCATCAGCATTTGTAATTTCTGATGCTGCAATAATATGAGGTATGTTAAGATATGAATCAGCGCTTTGCGGCTTACCGATGCATACAGCTTCATCGGCAAAGCGCACATGAAGGCTGTCTTTATCAGCAGTAGAATATACGGCTACAGTTTTAATACCCATTTCCCTGCATGTTCTTATAACGCGAAGGGCAATTTCGCCACGATTAGCTATCAATATTTTTTTGAACACATTAAATGAATTAAAAATTAAAAATTAAAAATTAAAAAATCGCCTGGATAATTCCATTTTGACTTTTGACTTTTAAATTTTCACTAAGGTTCTATTAAAAAGAGGGGTTGGTCGTATTCAACAGGGCTTGAATCTTCTACAAGTATTTTTACAACTTTGCCGCTTATTTCGCTTTCAATTTCGTTGAAGAGCTTCATAGCTTCAATTATACAAACCACTTTGCCGGGTGCAATTTCGTCGCCAATTTCTACAAAATTTGGTTTGTCAGGCGAAGGCCTTTTGTAAAAAGTTCCGATCATCGGGCTTTTTATTGTGATAAAATTATCTGCTTTAGGTGCGGCAGGTTCTGTTGCAGTTATTGTGCCCCCGGTTTGTTGTGGTGAAGTTTGAACAGGTTGTTGAATGTACACAGGCGCTTGTGCAGGCATTTGCAGTAAGTCACCCTGGTAAAATTTTTCTTCTTTTTGTTTTATAGATATTTTAAAGTCCTTTTCCTCAATGCTTAATTCCCCGATATTGCTTTTGTTTACAAGCTTAATAAGTTCCTGAATTTGTTTATAATCCATAAATTAAAATTTTGGGGTTATTATGTGATTTGCCGCAAAAGGGCAGGCAAAATAGATAAATTTTGTAAAGAATGAAGCTTTTTATCAAAAAAATCGCAATTTTCAACAATATTCATTTCCTGGTAAATTCAATACTCAATAATAATCTTATTCCCGGTTTAAATACGTGTATGCAAAAAAAAGAAGTTCTTTTCAGAACTTCTTAAATTCGTTTTGAAGCAACTTTTTCAGAAATGGAACTAATAACGGTTATAGCCGCCGCCACCGCCACCTTCTCCGCGATTACGATTGTAACCACCACCACCGCCGCCGCGATTTCCGCCACCGCCGCCACGATTGTAGCCGCCACCGCCGCCGCCGCCACCAAAGCTTTTCTTCTTGTAGCCACCGCCGCCACCGCTGTCACCTTCTTTACGGGGAGCAGATTCGTTTACAATTATTTTTCTGCCTGATAGTTCAGTATCATGCAGATTACTAATTGCCTGGCGTGCTGCTTCATCATCACTCATTTCAACAAAACCAAAGCCTTTACTGCGGTTGTTGTTGAATTTGTCTGTAATGATTTTTGCTGAAACAACCTCACCATAAGGCGTAAACATGTTGTAAAGATCGTCGCTTGTCAGGCTCCAGTTTAAGTTTCCTACATAAATGTTCATAAAAAAAATTTAATTATTAAAAATGAAAACAGAAGTCCAAAGCGGAAAACATTTACGGGAAACGTTTAACAAAAATGACTAACTGTATAACATCTGTATGCGAAAATATGGGAAATATTGATTTTAAAAGCAAACACCCTAAAATTCTTAAAAACTTAAAATAAATGCTATTAACCAAACAGTAAAGGCTTAAGCTTGCTTACAATGTTTTCCCAATAATAATATTCATAATATGAGTGAGGTGTTTTTGCGGTTTCATTCTTCATAAAAATTATTTCATTGGCAAATGCACCCGCATCATTATCAGCAACAATTTTTATTTTTTCACCACAAACAGATGTCTCTATACCTGCTGCTCCTGAAACACATGAAATAACAGTGGTTCCGTAACCCATAGCCTCTACAATTTTGGTTTTCACACCGCCGCCACTGACTACAGGATTAAGAAAGATATCCGCTGCTTTAAAATATGCATATACATCATCCACAAAACCGGCATAAATAATATTCCTGTCGGCAAAACCTTGTAAATTGTTGAATGGCGCAGGCAAATCTCTTCCGCTAATGATGATCTTATAATTTAAATTTTTTTCATCAAGCAATAAGGGATTTATTTTATTCAAAATAAATGACAATGCATCGGTATTGGGTTTATAATTAAAAGCTCCGTTAAAGAAAATAAGTTTAGCATCAGCCGGTATATTGTGCTGCAGATAAATTTTTTCTTTTTGCTGCAGTTTATCTTCAGGCATTTCTTTTATTTCAACACCGAAAGGAATGATCAAACAGTTTTCTTTTTTCACCATGTTGTTATCAATGGCAAACTGCTTGTCTTCTTCGGTTTTAAACAAAACAACATCGGCATTTTTATAAGCCCAGCTTTCATATATTTTCAAAAGTCTATGCCATTTTTTACCTAATGTTCTGAACCGTTCAAATTCTATATTATGCGAATGCACGAACCATTTAACACCCATGTTTTTTTTCAAAATCCAACCCAGCCATGCCATGTAAGGGTGCTCAGTAATTACATTCCTGATATTTTTTTGCCTGATTATTTTTTTTATGCGCGAAATATAAAACGGACTTGCATATCTTATTCTCTTATTGGTGAAGAGCGGTATCATCGTATAATTTTCAGCAAGACTTATATCATTTGCTTTTATTGAAACTGTAGTCAATTCGTTTTGCATACCGAGGTATTTGCAAAACAATGCAATGCCTTTTTGCCCGCCCATGTGTGCAGGCAATATTTTATAAGGGATGATATCGAGGATTTTAGCCAGGAACTTTTTTTATAGATCAATAATTTACGAAGCAGACTTGCGTGCAAGGCTTCCGCTTAAACCTGCAAAGCCTGAAATTAAACCACCAATTAATGCAGTTATGCTTATCAGCAAAAACGATGAACCACCTAATGGTAAAAGTGTTGCTATTCTTTGAGAAAGCAAATGATCATTCCGGTCATCAATTATAAATGCCATTATTCCCCATAACAAAAACAATCCTAAGAATGTTGCTGCAAAAGCAGCCCATGCTCTTTGATGAATAAACAAAGCAACTATAAATGATGCTACTGCAAAACTCCACCAGGGAAAATATAACGGAGCCGCGTAACCAAGCAATGCTGTAAGTAAAACAACGACTATAAACTTCATATCAATTTAAAAGTTAAAAGCCAAAATTAAAAATGGATATCTTCTAAATTCAGGAGGCAAAATTTTTACTTTTGAATTTTTATTTTGCAAAAGTCATTCTTCCCAAATTATTTTTTTGCGTCGCCATTGCTTCTTCATTGTACAAATGAATGTGATAATATTTATTGGCAGTCCACGTGTCTACAAAATCATCGTAATATTTGCTTCCGGGATTGCCGCTTTGTCCGCCGGGATAAACACCATAAGCATTGATATCATCAGTAAGTTCAACGATCATTCGCCAGCTTGGGCCATGCGTTTTCTTAAATGCGTTAATAATGTTCTCGCCTCCGCCCGCATTTAAATGCAGCCTGCTGAATGCAGGAATTTTAAGCAAATGATTAATGCCGCCATCTTTAAATTTCGCCCATTCGAGTGTGCTATCCTGTTTGGCTTTTTCTAAAACCGGAACGATCGATTTAAAGGCGTCTGTTATATCATCATTTAAAGTTTCATGCCCGGGTGTATTAATGTTGTCTGCAAATAATGATGCTGAATCTTTTAAAATATTTTTAATTAAGGTTGGTGGATCAACGGAAGGTACGGGTAAAGAAGACTGGTGCAACTCATCACCATAGACTTTGCTGATAACACTGTCCATCCACAGAGAAAAAATTGTTGCGCCAACAGATGAAGCATCGCTCACAAAGTTCCATGAAGAAACAGTTTGTAAATATTGTGATTCGGCCTGATCGAATTTTGAAGATGTGATAAATTTTAAAAATAAGGGCACCGCTTTTTCAGCTAATAAATTATAATCACTTGTTTGTAACTTTTGCATATCATCTGTAGTAATATTTTGCATAGATGATAAATAACGATTGATGATCCAGCCCCGATATAAAAAGAATGTTCCCGGCATGTAATAAGGATACGTTTTTACATCGTATGGCGATTGATTGGCGCTGCTTACAAAACCTCTTTCGGGATTATGCATTGCCGGTTCAAGGCTGTCTGAAATATATGCCTGCCATGCGTAACTGCTGTCAGTTCCCGGCATTAGAAAATCGCCCTGCCTGTACCACAATGCAGGAAATTTTCCTGCCTGGCGAATAGCTATATCGCCGGCTTTATCTACAAAAACAAAATTCTGCCCGGGACAATTAAATGTTGAAATAGCATTCAGATAATCATTATAATTTTTTGCTCTTATCAACTTAAGTATACAACCCAATTCATCACTTTCCTGATGTGCCTGCCAGTGACATGCATAATATTTGTTTGTATGCAGTTTATCAGGGTAATGCGGGTCATACATCACAGGCCCGAAAACTGTAATGGCAATATGTTCCGTATCGCTGGGTTTGTTTTTTATCTTAATGATTTCATCGCGCATTGCTGCTTTGCGCCATTCATTGTTAAACCAATATTCCTGCATAGTGCTGTCGCGAAATTTTATTTCATAATAATCTCTTACATCACGTTCAGCATTGGTTAATCCCCATGCACAATTATCATTAAAGCCTATCAATATATTTGGCGCGCCTGCAAGTGAAACACCATAAGTATTAAAACCAGGAGTGGACAGTTGTATTTCATACCAAAGCGATGGAAGATTTAAACCTAAATGCGGATCGCTGCACAATATGGGTCTGCCACTTTTTGTTTTGCTGCCTGCAACAGCCCAGTTATTACTGCCATTATCTTTATCTGGTTTGATAGCAGGATTTAACGGCGCTATTCCGGTTTTATAATTAAAGTATAACGAGTCAGCATCGGAAGGCATTTTGGGAATGAACAGATCTTTTAGTTTAGGGAGCGGATCTGTAATGACAGACTGCATCGAATCTTCAACATAAGGGAACAATTGCTCATACTGTTTCCTGGTAAGTATTGTTTTTGCATTTGTTTTTTCAAAATCCTGTTCATAACCGGCAAGATCATAAGCCATGTATTTTATAAGCAATGCAGATTTCATGTTCGTCCACTGCTCAGGCTTATAATTAAGCAATTTGTATTCTAACGGATAATCTTTTTCATCCAATGAATTAATATATGCATTCACGCCGGCAGTATATGCATCACATGCAGATTTTACCAGCTGATCTTTTTCCATTGCATGCAAAGTATTTTCAGCAGCATACACCATTCCAAGCCTTCTGAAGAATTTATCAATCTTCAGAAAATTTGTTCCGTTTGATGAATCGCCCATTATTTCACTTAATCTTCCACCTGCTGCATAAGTTTGAAATTCCATCTGCCACAACCTGAATTTAGCATGCAAATAACCCTGAACAAACCATGCATCATTTTCATTATCTGCATAAACATGCGGCACTAATCTTTCATCAAAATAAACCTGTGTTTTGCCGTTTAATTGAGGAAAATTAAGGTTGCCATTGAATTGTTCATTCGCGGGTTCTGCATTTTGCCAGAAGCCTGTTTGCGGCGAAAGAAAAAAACCAAAACGTGGTGTTTTGCTGCCATTTAAAGTTTGCTGATTATCTAAAAAATAAATCAATACAACCGTTATAATGGCAGCAATAATACACCCGGTGATTCTCATGCAGTGATAAGATTAGTCGTTAGAATAATGTTTCAAGCTCATTAATTTTCAAGCGTAGCTTCAGAAGAAATTTTCATATTCAAAGCTTTGCTTACCGGGCAATTTTGTTCAGCATTTTTTACGCACTCATCAAACTTTTCTTTGGTAATGCCGGGCACTTTTCCATTTACGGTAAGATGAGATTCTGTAAGCACACCATTTTCAAAATTTATAGCTGATGTTGTTTCAAGGCTGTCCGGTGTAAACCCGGCTTCACCTAAAACAAAGGTTAGCTTCATGGTAAAACAACCGGCATGTGCAGCCGCAACCAATTCTTCGGGGTTAGTGCCAATGCCTTCTGCAAATCTTGAATTATAAGAATATTGCGCATCTTTTAAAACGCCGCTTTGCGAGCTTACTGTTCCTTTTCCGTCTTTGCCGGAACCATTCCATACGGCTGTTGCGTGTCTTTTCATAAATATTATTTTTTTGTTGTTAAATTACGAACTGTTTTAGAACCGCAAATTGAAAACAAAATTCACTAATAACAAAATGTATGATAAGCCGGGATGATTTTGAGAAGATTGACATTCGTTGCGGAACTGTTATTGAAGTGAAAGATTTTCCCAATGCAAAAAAACCTGCTTATCAATTAACGATTGACTTTGGCGAATGCGGAATAAAAAAGTCTTCAGCGCAGATAACGCATCATTATTCAAAAGAAGAATTAAAAGATAAACAGGTTGTTGCCGTAATAAATTTTCCCGTAAAACAAATAGCTGATTTTTTCAGTGAATGCCTTGTATTAGGCGTTTATGATGAAACTAAAAATGTTGTATTGCTGCAACCGGAAAGAAAAGTTGTGAATGGAATGAAGATAGGATAGAATAAGCTTTTAGCTATGAGCTACGAGCCATGAGCTATGAACTACAAGCAAATGGAAGAACTTTACTATACGTATTATCAAAGCCCGATCGGTTTAATTAAAATCGGCGGCACAGAACATTATATTGCTGAGTTATTGTTTATTGATAAGCCTGAGCAAATGAAACATGGCGAGCCAGGCGTAAGCGAAGTAATGCATCAATGTACTGAACAACTGATAGAGTTCTTTAGCGGCAAGCGAAAGAATTTTGATATTCCTGTGCATCAGCCCGGTACTTATTTTCAACAAAAAGTTTGGGGAGAATTGTTACAGATACCTTATGGCAAAACCATTTCGTATCTTGAATTAAGCCGTTCGATCGGCGATGAAAAAGCGATACGCGCAGTGGCCGCAACCAATGGAAAAAATAAAATAGGTATTATTATTCCTTGTCACCGTGTTATTGGCAGCGATAAAAGCCTGGTGGGTTATGCAGGCGGCATCTGGCGCAAGAAATGGTTGTTGCAGCATGAGTTTAAAATTTCACACGGCATACAAACTTTGTTTGATTAATTTATGAAGCAAAGCATATTTTTTTTGATTGCTTTTAATTCCGTTGCTGCATTTAGCCAGTCACCGCATATTGCCGGAACATTTACAAATATTCCTGACGGTGTGCAGGTAACATTTAATAACGATTCTACTTTTCAATATGTAGCAGATATGATTAGCCCTATCTTTTACAGGTGGGAAAAGCTCTCCGAAAAAGGCAGGTGGATTATAAAAGGTGATACGATCATTCTTAATCCTGGCCTTACTAAAAAAATTTATGTTGAATCTGATTTCAAAGAAGAAAAAATTGAAGGCGATACAAACCTGTCAATAACGTTTAATCATATCAAAAGATATTTTGATGCAGATGGAAATATCGTTTCAACAGATACACTCCAGATAGAAAGGCTCGATTATGCTTTTAATGAAAAAACGAAAAAGAATCTTGTAAGAGTTTCACCACACAAAATGGTGCGGTGCACTTTTGCGGGCTATATTCCAAAAGAAATCATAACAACTGATCGAACGATAAGCGTACACAAACCTGCAGCAACGATCAACAATATTTTTATCGGTTGTTATGAATTACAAGGCACAAAACAGTTTGTTGTTAAAGATCCTGGTTCAAATCACTTTACGCTGAATGTTTATTCAAATTATTATTTAGATGGACAGATACGGCAAATGAAATTTCTTATCAGGAATGAAAATGTTTTGTACACAAAACAGAAAGGAAACGGAGAATTTGAAAAAGATAATACCTGGACAAATACAGATACAAAACTGAAGAAACAAAAAAACGGCAGCTAATAATATAACCGCCGTCGAAAAATAATTTCAATTCAACTAATTCACCGGCACCATTTGCATACAGGTTGGTTTTTGAACATCTATCTTAATGCCTGCATCCTGCAGCAATCCAAAATTTTTATTGATCACAAACACCTGTATGGTATTGCCGTTCTGACTTGCAACCAATAAAAATCTTCCTGTAGGATCAACCATCATGCCGCGTGGATTTGCATTTACCGGTTGCGTACCGTTTTCCAGCAATGTACCATCGGTTTGCACTTTGAACAAGGCAACATTGTTGGCTTGCCCGCGATTACTTGTATATAAAAATTTACCGTTGGGTGAAATAACTATTTCTGCACTGCCGCGATCATTCTTATCGCCTGCAGTTGTTGATGCAATGGTTTGCTTTGGTATGAACTTTCCATTTTCATAGCTAAACACAATGATATTGCCGGCAAGTTCATTCAACAGATATGCTGTTTTGCCATCAGGACTAAAGGTCATGTGTCTTGGTCCGAATCCATCATCAACAGTAAGATAACCTGTATCATTTGCGGCTGTGAGTACATTTTTTGGATCGCTTCCGTTAAAGTTATACTGGTATAACCTGTCTGTTCCAAGATCGGGAGAGAATACAAATTTTTCATCAGCAGAAAAAACTACTTCATGCGGATGCGGCATTTCCTGGCGCTGTACATTTACACCATAACCTTCATGGCCAACTAACTGCACATAAGGTTTAAGTGAGCCATCATCATTTGTTTTGAATACTGTAATGTTGCCGCCATTATAATTTGCTGTAATTACATTTTTACCTGAGGCATCAATGTTTACATGAGCCGGCGCAAAACCATCAGTTGGCTGCTTGTTTAAAAAAGTAAGCTGGCCTGTTTTTTTATCAAAAGCAAACGCACTTACTTCACCCGGATTAGTACCGCTGTTTTCATTAACTGCATATACAAATTTTCCATCTTTTGATATGCATAACCATGATGGATTTTGAACACCGCTGGTTTTGCTTACAAATGTGGCCTCACCTTTATTTGGATTAAAACGGTAAACGTAAATGCCATCATTTGCACCACCATCCGTATAGGTTCCAATCAATAAATATTGAATAGGATTTTGTGCTTTAAGATTTATCATCAACAAAACGCATGCAAACGCAAAAATGATTTTTTTCATACAGTAACAATAATTTTTTTATCGGTTGTAAATGTAAATAACATTAAAATGTAAGTTGCTAATTTAACTGCTTATTATAGTAAACAGGTTACTTATAATTATTGGATAAATATAAAATAAAAGAGGTTGTTCATAACAACCTCTTCGAATAACTGCTATCTTTTATTGAACAACCAGTTTATATTTTGATGAATAGCCGTTGCCTTCTATTACAATATTATAAACACCCGAAGCCAGGTTAGAAACATTGATGCTGAGCGTTTCATTATTCATGCTATAATTATTAACAGACTGGCCTGTATTGCTGAATAACCTGACATGAAGACTTTGATCATTGCCCGGGATATTTATGGTTACAATATTTGTTGCCGGGTTAGGAGAGATGCTGATATAAGGTTTGATATCTCCAAAATTCAAAGAGCGAAGTACAGTCATGTTGTATTTTCCATCATTGTCCACTTCCTTGATGCGGTACATATTATTTCCTTTTACCGGGCTGGCATCTGTCAGCTGGTAGTTTTGTGTAGTAACACTATTACCTGCCGCTTTTACTTCACCAATTGAAGTAAATGTTTTTGCATCAGTGGTTCTTTCAACAATGAACCTGCTGGTATTGCTTTCCTGTGCAGTGCTCCATTTTAATAATGCAGTGTTGCCTTGCTTTTCTGCAGTGAAGTTGCCAAAAATAGCCGCTAACACAGAGGGCACATCATAAGCTGCAGTGCCATCTGTTGTATTGTTGGTACTACCTTCTTTAGCACTATAACCTAAACCTCTCGATGCAAAAACTTCCCAGATATCTTTACTGTATTTGCCACTGTATAAGGTTGTATCAGCTTTTAAAATTCCATTTCTTGCATCAACAAAACCCGGACTGCAACTGGTTAGTTTTAATCCTTCTGTAATAAGGCTTAATGCAATATTATCACCGCCGGTTTGCGTTGAGTTGAATATGTTATTACCGATACCATAATTATCAACTAATTTCCAGGTAAGATTCCATAACATTTCACACCATATTTCACCCACAGTATGCGGATCCGGAGTAAACGTTGTGTCGGTTGGTAAAGAAGCAAGTGAATCATAAGTCCATGGATTAACATTCATGCTGGTTGAGTAAGGATAAGTTCTGATACCACCGGAAGTTGTATCACCGCCAATAACATAATTACCTATATTTCTTATATGGTCTCCTGTAAGGGTAGAAGCCGGCCAGTTTTGTGTGATCATCAAAGCATACCAATCACTCCAGCCTTCACCCATTTGTTCTTTGTTTTGCAGGCAACTAACATTTTGCGGGCCACCAACCAAACGATTTGAAATACCATGCGTATATTCATGTGTTGGAATAGTATTATCAATCTCGCCATCAATCTGCGGTCCATATAAAGTCGTGTTTACAGTAACTGCTGAATTCAAAAAGCTTTTTATTGTAGTTCCATCGTCTCCTGAAATAAATACGCCGGGAATTTTGATAGTATTATCTGAACCGCCCATTGTAATAAGCGTATCATTACCGGCGTAATTCGCAACAATAATTCCTGCTGCACCTGCTGCCTGGGCATTTAAAAATTTAGTGGTGAAAGCACAGGTACCGCGATCTATATACGCAATTTTATTTGTTAAACTTGAAGCATTAGCAGCACTATTACAAGCTGTATGTGTGCTTCCGTTTTGCTGGTCGTTAAAGTAAACCACATTGGCTGTTACAGGGCCAATATTTATGAAACTATTTTTTGTACTTACAGCATCTTTAAGTGCATATAGATCGCCGGAAAAACTTGATGGCGCATTTACATAACAATGTTTAAAAAATGATGGATCGAACAAATACATCTGCATGCGTGGTTTGGAACCATCAACAGGGGTCGCAAAATTTGCATTATTAAGACCACCGGCATCCTGTGCATCTTCAATTACATAATCACCGCCTTTACCACCGCGTTTTAAATTGGCTTGCTGAAAATTTCCTGATGCTTCATTAAATCCATATTGATAACTTAAATCATGCATCAAATTAGACCAATAAAAAAGATTGGTAAAGTTGAAGTTCATGTTCACTGTATCAGTTGGTTCAACAAAAAAATCAGGTGTAAAATTGAAGTTTAAGTTAGGCGAGCCGGTGGTTGATTTTGGTGAATAGCCAAGTGTTGAATTTTTATTATCATGATCATCCTGAACATAAATATTATTACCGCGAAGAATAGTATAATCAGAAGTACTGTCATTATTCCATTTTAAAGTATTTGCATTTTGATTTTGGTTTCTTGTCCAGGGATCTGTTTCAAGGGAAGGAGATTTATATAAAACGCTTTCGTAAGGATAAGGAATCACATTATATTTCGATGAATTAATATCTTTTATACCGGTCACCGAATTCGCAGATAAGTTTTGCTGTGGCTCATCTTCATACACAAAAATTCTATGTGGCTTTTTGATATTGCCGGGAGACTTTTCATACACAGTAAGATTTGCTTTACCGATAATGCTGCCATTTTGTGCATCAACCAAAACTCTCCACAAAGCATTATTAACACTTGAGGAAATCAAAACCTCCCAGGCAAGTTTTAAAGCTGGTTGTTCATCATTTGTAATTGCCCATAATAATTTTACAGGAATGTTATTGTATGAAATACCAAGTGTTCCGAATTCCTGGGTATGACTTTCAACTGTATTCTTCAATGAAATAGCTACTGCAGCCGGATGGAGATTAAGTGCCGTTGCTGCTTTTGCTAAAGCTGATGGCGCATCAACAGATGGAGTTGCATTATCCTTTTCAACACTGAATTTTTTTAAAGATGATATTTGATGCGTTACTAATCTGTCTTCCTTAAAACTAATTGCGGTTACTATATTTTCAACATCAATTCCTTTATAAGTTTGTTGCAGGTAAACGAACACTGCTTTTGCATGATCATCATAATGAACATCTGAGACACGCCAGTTCTTTAAATCATCAGAAGTAATGCCAATTGACTGTGCATTTTTTTTAACCAGGTTCCAATAAAAATCAGGAGAAGGTTGATTTTGGGCTGAAACATAAAAGGCTGTAAACATCATTACGCATTGCAGGTACATAAATTTTCTCATAACATATATTTATTAAAGCAATTTAGATAATTTAAAAACATGAAACTTACA
>Ga0206903_10003_pt1 | contig 85052 bp, 74 predicted proteins | sample Alteio_BWOrgHeat_45_FD_152959 | JGI IMG/M metagenome (GOLD analysis project Ga0206903, IMG submission 152959) | Enriched cells from forest soil in Barre Woods Harvard Forest LTER site, Petersham, Massachusetts, United States -... | ecosystem: Environmental > Terrestrial > Soil > Temperate forest >... | reverse complement strand
AAAGATGGGTGGTTTACAGTTTCGCTTCAAATAAATTTACACTAATGCTAAAATGTATTGCAATAGACGATGAGCCACTTGCACTGGAATTACTCGAAGACAATATAAGTAAAGTGCCTTTTCTTAGCCTGGTGGCTTCATGCAGCAACCCCCTGGAAGCTATGAAGATTTTACAGAACGAAACAATCGATCTCATTTTTGTTGATATTCAAATGCCTGGTTTAACCGGTCTCCAGTTTATAAAATCCATTGCTGTAAAGCCGATGTTCATCCTTATTACAGCCTATGAAAAATACGCGCTGGAAGGTTATGAACTGGATGTAGTTGATTACCTGGTAAAACCGGTATCACTGGATCGTTTCATTAAAGCCTGCAATAAAGCATGGGAATTATACCAGCTAAAAAACAGAAAAGGCACTGAAGAACCTCAGCCTTATTTTTTTATTAATGCAGATTATAGTCTTGTAAAAGTAGTTTTTGCTGATATTATGTGGGTTGAGGGATTAAAAGATTATTTAAAAATTCATTTAAAAAGTTCATCCAAACCATTGGTTGCCCGCCTTACCATGAAAGCGATGGAAGAGCAACTGCCGCCTTCAATGTTTCTACGTGTTCAGAAATCTTTTATTATATCCAAGGATTATATAACCTCTGTAAGAAAAAACAGCGTTTTTATCAACAATGTTGAAATACCTGTTGGCGATAATTATAAAGATGCCATTTTGGCCCTTACCGGTAAGTATTAACCCCATTTTGATTGGTCTGCATCAGGCTGAATTACTGTTTGTCGCTTATTTTTATCCGCTTGTCTCATTTTGCAATACTCCCCGCAATTCCGCCTGTTAATTTTGTGCCCTGATAATAAAAGATATGAAGAAAATATTACTTGCATTTGTAGTGGTCATCATCTCAGTCCATTTATTTGCCCAGTATCCGCAGGGTGGCGGCGCAAATAAAGGAGGAAAGCAAATGCCGGCTATCGGTCACATTTATGGAAAAGTTGTAGATAGCGCAGACAAACCCGTTGGTCAGGCTACTATTGTTTTAGTGCAAAACAAGTATGATTCCATTAGTAAGAAAACAAAACAAATATTGTTTAAAGGCGCTACTACGGAAGCTAATGGCGATTTTGATTTCAGTGATCTGCCTTTATTCGGACTTACAATGAAAATTTCTGCAATTGGTTATAAACCTTATGAAGAAAAAATAAGTTTTCAAATGAAGCCGCCCACCACCACTTCAGTGGCGCCTTCATCAGATCCTTCGAAGCAAACGCAAAATTTCAGCAGCATGATGGGTGCTCTTGATAAAGATCTCGGTAATATAAAATTAGCTGCCGATGCCAACCAGTTGCAAACCGTAACCGTTACAACAACTACATCTTCATTGAAGATGGATATTGATAAAAAAACTTTTAATGTAGATAAGAATATTATGAGCAGTGGCGGAACTGCCATTGATGTAATGAAGAATGTACCTTCTGTACAGATAGATATTGACGGTAATGTAAAACTGCGTAATGCTACTCCGCAGATTTACATCGACGGAAGGCCAACTACACTCTCACTCGATCAAATTCCCGCGGATGCTATTCAAAGCGTTGAGGTAATTACTAATCCCTCTGCAAAATATGACGCAAGCGGTGGTAATGCAGGTATTCTTAATATCATTCTAAAGAAGAATAAAAAAACAGGCTATAACGGAAACCTGATGACCGGCGTTGACAGCAGAGGCGGCTATAATTTTGGTGGGAATTTCGCAGTGCGGCAGGGTAAGGTTAATCTTACCGCTGCAGTAATGGTAAATGATCGCAAAAACCTTACGAAAGGGACAACCGATCAATTATATCATTATGATACGTTGAACATTAAAGATGTACATACTTTTCAGAATACAGAAAGTAAGAATAACGGCGCGTTTATGTTTGGCAGGTTAGGTCTTGATTATTTTGTAACGAACAGAACAACGCTTTCACTGGCAGCCATAAGAGTGCACGGTGAGTTTAAGCCGACCAGCGAGAGCGACATTACAACAGACAGTATTTTAAATGACGGCACTTTACATTATGCCGGCAGCCGTATTTCAAACGGCAGCAGAACTTTTAACGCAACAGGTGTTCAGGCCGGAATGGTGCACAATTTTGCTAAGGACGGTGAACAACTTACTGCTGACGGAAACTTTTTCTCGGGCAAGAATAGCGGCGACCAGATGTATTTGAACAGTAATTATGATGCCAATGGCAATTTTATAGGAACAAGTACACAACAACAAATATCTGACGGCACCAACCAATTTCTTACTATTCAAACCGATTATACTAATCCGCTTAGTAAAAAAACAAAGCTTGAAGCAGGTTTAAGAGCGCAGATAAATAAAGTTGAAAACGATAACCAAACTTATAATATTTATGGTTCGGAAATAAGCAAGGTGCCGGGCACAGAAATAGCTTATCATAATGATAATAATGTTTATGCCGCTTATGCAACTATTACAAGTTCTATTAAAGATTTTGGTTATGAAGCAGGTTTGCGTGCAGAAAGCAGCAACTACACAGGTGTGCTCAACGATACCGGAAACTTTACTCATAACTATCCTATCAGCTTGTTTCCTTCAGTATTCTTGAGTTATAAGCTAAAGAACAGGCAGGAGATCCAGGCTAATTTTTCACGCCGTATTAACAGGCCTAATTTCTTCCAGCTAATTCCTTATACAGATCGCAGCGATAGTTTACATATCACTCGTGGTAATCCAGATCTCGTTCCGGAATTTACCAATTCATTTGAAGCTTCTTACAGCAAAACTTATGGTAAGAATAATTCATTCCTTGCATCATTATATTATAAACACACAACAAATCTTATCACGAGCTTCCAGCAGCTTGAATACAATTCCGTACTTGATCGAATTGAATCTATCAATACGTATGAAAACGCAAACTCTGCATATTCGTACGGTGCGGAATTAACATCGGTAGATTATGTTACAAAATGGTGGGATTTTAACCTGAACGTTAACCTGTATAAATCAAAGATCAATACAGAAAACTTAACCACTTTTCAGCAGGACGCTCTTTTAAGCTGGTTTGCGAAATGGAATAACAATATTAAACTGCCGCATAATTTTACTATACAGCTTTCGGCTAATTACCAGAGTAAAACAAATTTGCCGGTTAACACAGGCGGCCAGCAATTTGGTCCTCCTCAATCTGCCCAGTCCGCATCACAAGGTTATATTTTACCTTATTGGACTGCAGATATAGCTATAAAGAAAACCTTCTTTAAAAACCAGGCGGGTGCGCTTACGCTTAGCATGAATGATATTTTCAGAACCGGCGCCAGCGAACAGGTATCCTTTAGCGAAAATTTCTACCAGGATTATTACAGGTTGAATAACCCGCAGCTGGTGCGCGTTAATTTCTCTTACCGGTTTGGAAAAATGGATGTGTCATTGTTTAAACGCCAGAGCAAAAACCAGGGCCAGGGCTTGCAGGATGCATCGCAAATGGGTGGAACAAGATAAATTTTGTCGTCTCATAGTTCTATAGCCTCGCACATGCGGGGCTTTTTTATTGTTAATAACAACAGTTAATTTTACTTATAACATTACTGAAGATATTACGTTATATCATTACATGATGCGCAAAACCAAACTTCATACACATTATTTATTTTTTTTACTCTTGGTTTTTTTATTTCATAATAAAGCAAATGCACAGTTAACTTATAACGAACTGAGTGTGCAATATGACAGTCCCTGGACTTTTAAAAAACTTCAGCTTATCCCGGTAAGATTTAAAGGTGCTGGCAGTGGCGGCGGTAACGCGAACACCACAATGTTTAATGGTAATATAATAAGTTTTAGCGAAGCCATGAACAAACATAAGATCACCGTTAAGGAAAATACTTCCGCAGGCGGATCGGATGTGTCAACACTTTTGATAAAAAACCGTTCAAACAGTAATATAATGCTGATGAGTGGTGAAATGGTTGAGGGTGGCAAACAGGATCGTGCCGTTGGAGAAACGGTTATAATACCAAAGGGCAAAAACAAGAATTATTTACCGGTATTTTGTGTTGAAAAAGGAAGATGGGACGATAAAGCAAAATCATTCAGGCATGCCGGTACCGCAGATGCAGGAGTAAGAAAACAGATCGATGTATCAAAAAGACAAAACAAAGTATGGAAGCAGGTAGACGAAGCGTTAGATGAAACGAATAAAAAAAATCCAACCTCGGCTTACCTGAAAGCGTATAATGACAGTACTTTTTTCGACTCATCATACCTGCATTTCTTCATTAATAAAATGAAAGACAGCGACAGCAGTTATGCCGGTTTTATTGCAATAACAGGTAACCGGATTATAGATGCAGATATTTTCGGAGGCTCTGATCTTTGCCTTACCGCTTATATTCAGAACATCAACAGCTATGTTCATTCATTAAAGCCAACGGACAATATTCCTTCAAAAACACATGATGAAATAAGAGCTTTTACTGATAAATTTTTGATGGATAAAACAACTCAAAAAAAATACCTCGCATCAAACGGGAGAATGTATTATTACAACAGCCGGTTAATTCAGTTGATTGCTTATGATGATACAGTTACCCGGTCTGAAAAAAAGTAGTTGATGATTTTTGTTCTGCTTTATGCCACAGCAATATGATTATATAATTACAGGCGCAGGTTGTGCGGGATTAAGCCTGCTGTACAGAATGCTGCGGCAACCTTTTTTTTCCGGCAGGAAAATTTTGCTGATCGATAAGCAGCAAAAAATTAATAATGACAGAACCTGGTGTTTTTGGGAGAAGCAGCCGGGCGTATTTGAAGACATAGTTTATTGCCGTTGGAAACAAATAGATTTTTACTCGAATGAATTTTCTGCCCGTTATGATCTTGAACCATATGAATATAAAATGATCCGTGGCATTGATCTGTATGAAACTGTGCTGACTGAAGCAAAAAGATCTCCGAATGTTACTATTGTGTATGATGAAGTTCTATCGGTTTTACATCAGCAGGGCCTTGCGTTAGTGAACACCACCACAGATCAGTTTTCTGCATCATATATTTTCAACAGTATTTTTTTTAATGATTGGAAGCAGCAGGTAATCCAGCAAAAAAATGTGCATCTTTTATTGCAGCATTTTAAAGGATGGCTGATAGAAACCGGTAAAGATTATTTTAATGAACGCATTGCCACCTTTATGGATTTCAGGATCGCTCAAAATAAAGGAACCGCTTTTATTTATGTTTTGCCTGTGGCGTCGAATAAAGCGCTTGTGGAGTACACTTTATTTTCGGAAAATGTTTTAAAGCCCAACGAATATGATGCAGAACTTGCCAGGTACATTCATGAAGTGCTTAACGTAGATAAATTCTCAGTGCAGCATGAAGAATATGGCCTTATTCCGATGACGGATCATAAATTCTCAAAAGGAGCGAACGGGCTGATAAACATAGGAACCGCAGGCGGGCAAACAAAAGGCAGCACTGGCTATACCTTCCAGTTCATACAAAAACATTCTGCAAAAATCATTGATGCATTAATGCAGGATAATGATCCTGTAATAACACAAGGTTTTGCTTCAAAGCGTTATCGTTTGTATGACAGTATTTTGCTTAAAGTGTTAACCCAAAAGAGAATGGAGGGCGATAAACTGTTTTCATTGCTTTTTAAAAAAAATGCAACCGGAACCCTTCTTAAATTTTTAGATAATGAGAGTAGTTTTAAGGAAGAGCTTAAAGTTATGAATAGCATGCCGGCAGGCATTTTTATGCCCATAGCGATACAAAAAATATTAAGCAATCTGGTGGCGGAGTTTTTCTGATATAGTCTCACAGGGGTGCTAAACCAAGGTAGCAATTGAAAGGCATTTTTTACTATCGGTCTATAAAAAATGATAGATGCATACCCGCAGGTTATATGGATCATGTTTGCTGCATAATTTATAACGCAGGGCCCATTTCAGGAGACGATGCCCGACGATGAGTTTTACCGTAGGTAATTGATGCGATGATTGCTTTTAAAAGACAAGAGGCCGTTTTAAAACCAACAGTCTCTTTTTATATATTATAGATGTTATCAATCACCTCTTTAAATTTGTTACAACGCATCCGTTCGGGGGACAATACCGATAATAAACTTTTATGACTATCGATGAGATTGGTCATTATATATAAACACTTCGCCTTTTGTCATCAGGTATATATAAAAATTCTGCGCAAGTCATAATCGTCTTTAATTTCCGGAGATGTCTCACTCTCGTTTACAATGATGTTCTTCGATTTGATGATCATTTTTAGTATCCGTCAACTTCGAAGTTAGGAGAAGCCTCAGGAATTTAGCCGGTTCAGTTTCGAGAGATTTCTCCTATCGTCGAAATGACACTCCGTAGGATGTTTTGTTTACGATGCTCTTATTCAATTTAATGATCATTCTTATTGTCAGTCATTCCTATTTTTTCCTTTGTGCCAATTAGGTCTGGAATTCTACAGAAGGCGTAAGTAGCTACCAAATAGCAAACATTTTCAATGTTTACTTTGTTATTCAGCACAACGCGTTAAACATTATAAATGCGCTCTATCACATCTTTAAATTTTTCGAGCACTACCTTTCGTTTCAGGCTCATTTTAGGCGTCATTTCGCCGGTATCAAGGCTCCATTCCGCAGGCAATAATTCAAACTTTTTTATTTGTTCAACATGATTGAACTGCTGGTTTATCTCTTCCACCACTGCTGTATATTTTTTTATTACTTCAGCATTCTTAACCGCATCTTCATTGGTTGTAAATGAAACATTATGCAGCTGCATCCATGTTTTCATGTAAGTGAAAGAAGGAACGATGAGTGCGCTTACAAATTTTTTTCCTTCACCCACTACCATTATCTGCTCAATAAAAGGGCTGCCTTTAAACACATTTTCCAAAGCCTGCGGCGCCACATATTTGCCACCACTGGTTTTAAATATCTCTTTTTTCCTGTCGGTGATCTTTAAAAATTTGCCATCAACAAATTCGCCGATATCACCTGTATGCAACCAGCCATCTGTAATGGTTTCAGCGGTAAGGTCAGGCCGTTTGTAATACCCTTTCATCACGGTTGCGCCCTTTACACAAATCTCTCCGTCTTCTTCGAGCTTTGCTTCAATGCCATCTACTACCGGGCCAACCGTTCCTATCATCGATCCGCCCGGCGTAAACCTGTTTACGGCAATTACAGGACTGTTTTCTGTAGGTCCATAGCCTTCATACACCGGAATTTTTGCAGCATTAAAAATACGCAGCAGTTTTACCTGGCAGGCAGCGCCACCTGTAATAATGAATTTGATATTGCCGCCAAGCGCTTCCCTCCATTTACTCAGCACGAGTTTGTTGGCAATGGAAAGCTGCATTTTATATAATGATGAATTGGCTCCGGGCGTTGCATATTTTTCAGCAAGCCTTACGCTCCAGAAAAATAAATTCTTTTTGATGCCTGTAAGCTGGCTGCCTGTGGTCATGATGCGTTCGAAGACTTTTTCCAATAAACGGGGTACAGTGGTAAAGCCATCCGGTTTTATTTCTTTTAAGTTAGCGCCGATGGTATCAAGGCTTTCAGCATAATAAATTCCGATACCGCTGAATAAATAAATGTATGTAACAGCTTTTTCAAAAATGTGATTGAGCGGTAAAAAGCTGAGCACTTTGTATTGCGGTGCATCAACAAAAGGAAAACTGACCTTACTATACATTACGCAACTGTAAATATTGGTATGCGTTAACATTACTCCTTTTGGAGTGCCGGTTGTTCCTGATGTATAAATAATGGTTGCAAGATTATCGGGCGAGATAGATTTTTTTTTCTCAGTGAGTTTTGCTTTTGATGCTTCTGTTGCAAGTGATGAAATGGCATCCCATTTATCAACGCCTTCAATATCATCAAAACAAAATATTTTTTTTAGTGAGGGAATGTTTGACTGAATGCTGCTGATCTTATCAAACAATTCTTTATTGCTAACAAACATGTATTGAATACGCGCATCATTTAAAATGAACTGTATTTCATTTATTCCTGTAGTTGGATAAAGCGGAACCAGCACAGCGCCTGTTTGCTGAACGGCGAGATCTGTAAATATCCATTCAGGGCGGTTATTGCTTATGATGCCTATTTTATCTGTGCCTTCATCGCTTCCATCATTTGCGCTTATGCCTAATTCAAGTAATCCTGCGCTAAGGTCATCAACAATGTTCTTAACTTCTGCGGTACTGTAACTTTTCCATTCTCCTTTCTCTTTTGCATTCAGCATATCAGGTTTAGGAAACTGTGTTAACTGGTGGTCTATGCAATCGAACAAACGTTTTATCTCCATTATCAATCGTTAAAAAAATAAAAATACAACTTTTGAAAATTGGTCAACTAAGTTTACGGTTTTATCAACGTTATTTTGCAGTTCCTCTCATTTAACGGCGTCACTCTCAATAAATTAAACACTTGTTTAATTTCATTTATTATTTTTGCGCCTCATTGCTTCTTCCCGTGCGCATACTTAGAGCATTGAATGAAGCCTTTAGAAGCCAAGGATTTTATGAGCAAGCACCGGTTAATTATTATTAGTTTTATTTTTTTTACCATCACAGCGAAAGCGCAGCAAAAGCAGGATTCGCTTCCACCAGTTGCAACGCTTGAACAATGTGTAAGCTACGCACTGTTGCACCAGCCTGATGTAAGTAAATCTTTATTGGATGAAGAAATTGTAAATGCTGAAATAAAATCAAGACTGGCAGATTGGTATCCGCAGATAAATCTTGATTATACACTGCAACATTATTTCGAGGTTCAGCGGTTTACAGGTGGAACGGCCACGCCGCTTGCCACTGAAAATTATTCAACTGCATATTTTTCTGCTACACAAAATATTTTTAATCCTGATGTTTTGCTGGCAAGCCAAACTGCAAAAAAAGTAAGAACGCAGGCTAAGCAGTTTACAGAAAGTAATAAAATAAGCACGGCAGTTAATGTGAGCAAAGCTTTTTACAGTGTGTTGCTTTCGCGCTCACAGATAAAGCTGGTTGACCAGGATATTGCGCGTTTAACAAGAAGCGTTCAGGATGCATACAATCAGTACAAAGCAGGTATTGTTGATAAAACAGATTATAAGCGCGCGCAGATTTCATTGAATAATTCCGTGGCAGAAAAAAAACAATACCAGCATGATCTTACTGCACAATTTTCTGTACTGAAATTGTTTATGGGTTATCCGCAGGATTCTTCGTTTGAACTTGCTTATGACAGCTCAAGCCTGGTAAGCGAAATTTATCTTGATACACTTCAACAGGTAAATTATACCGATCGGATTGAATATAAAATCCTGCAAACACAGCAAAGCCTGTTGCAGGAAAATCTTAAATATTACAAATGGAGTTTTATCCCAACCTTATCTGCGTATGGAAACTATAATCTTACATATGCCAATAATGATTTTGGAAAACTGTATAATAAAAGTTATCCATCATCTTATGTAGGTTTATCATTAGGCTTTCCCATATTCCAGGGTGGAAAGCGTACATCGGAGATAAAAGCCGCCAATCTCCAGTTAGACAGGTTACAGTATGATTTTAATTCGCTGCGCGATTCTATTCAAACAGGTTATACGCAGGTATTGGAGGATTATAAAACAGCGTTGAATGATTATTATGTGCAGCATGATAATCTTGACCTGGCTAATGATGTGTACAATACTATTTATTTACAATATAAGTCGGGCGTTAAAACTTACCTTGAAGTAATAGTTGCAGAAAGCGATCTGCGCTCTACCCAGGTGAATTATTTAAATGCTTTGTTTCAGGTTTTGATCAGCAAGCTTGATGTTGAAAAAGCAGCAGGCACTTTAACTTATTAAACAATGAGAACGTTTATACCAATTGTTTTATTTATCGCACTAATTACAACAGCAGTTTCCTGCGGTGATAAAAGCAGCAGCCAGCAACAAACACGTCCGCCTAAAGTAAGTGTTAATACTGATACAGTACAGGAAGGCGCTACTGTTTATTATGACAATTATCCTGCAACGGTAACCGCATTAACACAGGTTGATATAAAACCGCAGGTATCAGGAAATATTACAGGTGTATATTTTAATGATGGCGATCGTGTACATAAAGGAGAAAAATTATATTCGATAGATGCGCAGCAATATGCCGGAACATACGGGCAGGCTACAGCAGATGTTGATGTGGCAAAAGCAAATCTTGTAAAAGCGCAAAAAAATGCCGACCGCTATCTTGAGTTGCAGAAGAATGACGCTATTGCAACACAAACAGTAGATAATGCACTGGCAGACCTTGATGCTGCCAAACAACAGGTAGCAGCAGCAGAAGCAAATGTGCAGGCTGTTGCAGCCAATTTAAAATATACAACCATTTATTCGCCGATAGATGGTACCATCGGGATTTCGCAGGTAAAAGTTGGAACATCCGTTTATCCGCAAACGTTGTTAAATACCGTTTCAACAGATGATCCTATTGCCGCAGATATTGCACTGGACCAGGCACTGATCCCTAAGTTTACTAATCTTGTTAACAGTGGCGCCTCAAAAAAAGATTCAACATTTACAGTTACGCTGCCCGATGGAAGCATGTATGCACATCCGGGTTATATAAGTTTACTTGACCGCGCAGTTGATCCAACTACGGGAACAATAAGGGCAAGAATAGTTTTTCCCAATCCTGAAAAAATGCTGAAAGTAGGTGCAACTGCAACTGTTCGTGTTGAAAATAAAAGCGCACCCAACACAATTTTCATTCCTTATAAATGTATTGTAGAGCAGTTGGGAGAATTTTTTGTTTACCAGGTTCAGGATACGATTGCCTTACAAAAGAAAGTTACGTTAGGCAACCAGATAAATGGAATGGTTATAATTAAAGACGGCTTAAAGGCAGGGGACGTTATTGTTACGGATGGTGTACAAAAATTAAGAGACAGCACTGCTGTGAATACAGGTAAATCAAAAGCCCCGCAACAGCCTTCCCAGGCGAAATAATAATCATGATCAGGCTATTGTATTGAAATAAGAGATGAAAAGCTTAATCTTAACCGAGGTTAAGCTAAAAAAAAATTTATGAGCGAGACTTCATCAAATGTATTTCTAAAGCGACCGGTTACAGCTATTGTAATTTCAATTGTAATATTAATGGTTGGAACATTGGCAATTCTAAATATGCCAGTCAGCCAGTATCCCAATATTACACCGCCAACTGTATCTATTACCGCTAATTTCACAGGTGCAGATGCTCAAACTGTTGAACAAACTACCACTACTCCAATTGAAACGCAGGTAAATGGTGTACCGGGTATTGAGTATATGCAAAGCAATAGTGCCAATAATGGCCAGTCAAGTATTACTGCTACTCTTAATATTAATGCGGATCCTGATATTGTTGCATTAGACATTCAAAACCGCGTAGGCATTGCAACGCCAACGTTGCCAAGCCAGGTTCAGAAATTAGGTGTAACAACGTTAAAGCGCAACCCGAGTATTTTAATGTTAGTGGCTATTTACTCACCCAATGGCTCACATAGCGTTCCCTTTATGGATAACTACGCAAACATTTATGTACGCGACCAGTTATTACGTGTTCCGGGTGTTGGCGATGTATTCAGCCGCGCTGATAACTTCAGCATGCGTATCTGGCTCGAACCTGATAAACTTGCTCAACTTGGGTTAACCTATGCTGATGTTCAAAATGCAATCAATGAACAAAACTTACAGGTGGCTGCAGGCTCTGTTGGCGCACCTCCTCAAAGCTCAAGCACGCCTTTTGAATTCACTGTTTTTACAAACAGCCGCCTTGCATCAGAAAAAGATTTTGAAAATATTGTTGTGCGTTCTAATCCTCAGAATAATTCGATTGTTTATTTAAAAGATGTAGCACGTGTACAATTAGGTAAAGTAAGTTATACTGCCAATTCTTTTGTTGATGGAAAACGCGCCTCTTATTTATTGGTGTACCAGGCACCCAACAGCAATGCCCTGGAAACTGCAGATGGTGTGTACAAAGCAATGGATAATATGAAAAAATATTTTCCTGCCGATGTTAGCTACATTGTTCCTTTTGAATCTGTAACAGTTGTAAAAGTTTCAATCAGCGATGTTGTACATACATTGTTAATTGCATTATTGCTTGTAACAATAGTTGTATTTCTTTTCCTTCAAAACTGGCGTTCCACTTTAATTCCGGTGCTTGCCATTCCCGTAGCAATAGTAGGTACATTTATATTTTTTATACCGCTTGGGTTTACCATCAATACACTTACCATGTTTGGTTTTGTACTGGCAATTGGTATTGTGGTGGATGATGCTATTGTAGTGGTGGAAGCGGTTCAGCATTATATAGATACGGAAGGGCTTTCTGCAAAAGAAGCAACGGCAAAAGCCTTGAAAGATATTACTGCGCCTGTTATAGCAATCGCTTTAATTCTTGCTGCCGTGTTTGTGCCGGTAGGTTTTGTGCCCGGCATTGTTGGAAAATTGTACCAGCAGTTTGCTATTACAATTGCTATTTCTGTTTTACTTTCCGCCTTTATTGCGCTTTCGCTTACTCCGGCATTATGTTCTATATTATTAAAGCCACAGCACCGGGATAAAAAATCAAAAGGGTTAAATAAATTCTTTTACAAGTTTGATGTTGGGTTTGGAAAACTTACTAACAGCTATACCTCAGGTGTAAAAGCATGGATTAAAAAAGCTCCGCTGGTTATAATATTACTGGTATGCATTTTTGTTGCAGATGGATTATTGTTTTCACATAAGCCAACCGGCTTTATTCCTACAGAGGATGATGGCCGATTAATAATGACCTTTGAAATTCCTGAATCAGGTTCCACAACACGAAGCTTAACTGTTATTGACAGTATGATGAAGCTGGCGCAAACAGTTCCTGGTGTTATGCATGTTGCTGCATTAGGAGGTTTAAACTTTTTAACCGGAGGTATAAAGTCCAGCAGCGGAAGTATGTTTATGCAGTTGAAACCGTGGGATGAACGCACAAAAGAATCAGAAAAAATTGATGGAATAGTTGCTGAATTAAACAAACGGTTTGCATCAATTAAACAGGCAAGAATTGTTGTAGTAAAACCACCCGCCATTCCGGGATTGGGCAATGCCGGCGGATTTAGTATCCAGATCGAACAAAAGCAATCTAATGACAGCATCAAAGACTTTTCAAAAGTTGTAAACAATTTTGTTGCTGACCTGAAAAAGCAACCTGAAATTGATAACAGTCCGCAGGGAGCATTTACTTTCTTTACCGCAAACACCCCTGCATACCAGGTAAACGTTGACCGGGATAAAGCAAAAAAACTGGGTCTTAATTTATCGGATGTATACAATACCATGCAAATGTATATGGGCAGTACCTACATAAACCAGTTAACGGTTTATGGAAGAAACTTTTACGTAGTTGCACAGGCCGATACTAATTTCAGAAGTGATATTTCTCAAATAGGAAATTATTATGTAAAAAATTCTGCGGGCAATATGATTCCATTAAGCACTGTGGTAAGTTATAATGTTACTGAAACAGCGCCGCTTATTTCACATTTTAATATTTACCGAAGTGCAGAAGTTGATGGCAGTGCAAAACAAGGTTATAGCAGTGGCCAGGCTCTGGATGCATTGATACGTGTGGGAGATAAATTACCGGAAGGCTATGGATATGAATTTTCCGGTTTAAGTTTACAGGAAATTAAGTCGGGTTCAAGCGCTGTTTACATATTTGCTTTATCAATTGTGTTTGTATTCCTCTTCCTCGCTGCATTGTATGAAAGTTGGGCTGTACCATTTTCTGTATTGCTTGCAGTACCGATTGGTGTGTTTGGCGCTATACTTACGCTTACATTAATTCCACGCTTAACAAATAATGTATACGCACAAATAGGTTTAATCACCTTAATAGGATTATCAGCAAAAAATGCAATTCTTATCGTAGAATATGCAAAAGAAAGAGTTGACAGAGGAATGCCAATTGTTGAATCAACATTACAGGCGGTGAGCCTGCGCCTACGCCCGATCTTAATGACATCCATTGCATTCCTGCTGGGTGTTTTACCACTGGCACTTGCTTCAGGTGCGAGCTCTATTGCAAGAAATACGATCGGATGGACTGTATTAGGGGGTATGCTTGCTGCAACCTCACTTGCAATTTTTGTAGTGCCTGTTTTGTTTGTAGTTATAACAAAAGCTTCTTATGGAAAAGAGAAGCTGGCCAAATTAAAAGCTGAGGCCGATGAACGTGATAATCCTGTGGTGCCGGATAGCGAATAGTTCAATTATCGAATTAATTACTGGTTTTATGTTCTTTTAAATATGCGTAATTTTTATAGCATTGCTCAACATAATAACCTAATTCAAGGTCATTCATTGCCAGCGTTTCTTCATAAGTCGGACGATAGAAATTCATAAAATCATCCAACTCTTTTCCATCAAGGTTAGTGAGTTTTTTAACAAGGAGTTTTGAATAGCGATGATCAATATACTTATCCTGTTCATCCTGCAAAAGCCTTTGCTGAAAAGCAAGCATTTCGCGGTTTCGCTTAAACCGGAAAGAGTTTATTATTTCATCCAGGTCTAATCCCGCTGTTACACTGCCCGGTACATAATTATTAGCGGTAGGTGTACTTTGGGAAAACCGTAAACCCGGCTTTCTAAAGTTGAATACGTTTGCGTATGTCTGCCGGTTCTCTATTGAATCTAATTTATAATCCCTTGTTTGTACTCTTACTTCCGGCAACCATCGTGCATCAATGTATAAAGCAATATCAAAACTTTGAGGATGGGATATTGTATCCACAGGATATTTCATGGTTTTTTTATTAAGATAACTGAACCAAACAGTATCTTTTTTTTCTACATTAATTGAATACCGGCCAAGAGAGTCGCTTATAACATAATGGCCTGAGCTGGTTTCCACAGTTACCGCATCTAAAGGCATTTTGCTGAAATAATCTGAAACAGTTCCTGATAAAGTAACCTGACTTTGGGCAGAGATGGTGGCCAAACAAATACAGCAAAAAAATAAGACAGGGAGTTTCAAATAAATATGTTGAAATGTAATATTACAAACTGCAGCAAGATTATTGTGCAATTCAAACGTTAAACCTATTACCTTCCCATATAAACCATGAGTATCTGCACATCACTGGGATTTACACCGGAGATCCTGCTGGCCTGGCCAAGGGTTCTTGGTTTAATTTTTTTAAACTTTTGTAAGGCTTCCGCACTTAAAGCAGCAATACGATCATAATTAAAGCTTTCAGGGATCAAAGCATTTTCCATTGTGGACATGCGCTCTGCCAGTTCCTGCTCTTTCTCAATATACCGCTCATATTTAATTTGAATCTCTGCCTGTTCAAGCGCATCTTTTGGAAAATGTTTGAGTTTAGCATTTAGCGCAGGGATTTGATCAATCATATTTTCCAGCTTCACATCAGGGCGAAGCACGAGCTTTATTGCTTTTTGTTTTTCATCAATAGATGAAGATTTTATTTTCTGAAGATAATCATTTACCTCATCAGGCTGCAATGAAAGGCTTTGTAAAACAGATTTTATTTCTTTTACATTATTTTGTTTAGCCAAAACCTTTTCCATCCTTTCCTGACTTCCCAATCCGAGCCGAAAACTCTTTTCAGTTAATCTCAGATCTGCATTGTCTTGTCTTAACAGCGTTCTGAATTCAGCGCGACTGGTAAACATACGGTAGGGCTCTTCTGTTCCTTTACTGATGAGATCATCAATCAAAACGCCTATATATGCTTCATCTCTTTTGAGTATAAATGGCTGATTATCAATAACTTTTTGATGTGCATTGATCCCTGCCATCAGCCCCTGACAAGCAGCTTCCTCGTAACCGGTTGTTCCGTTTATCTGGCCCGCAAAGAACAGGTTATCGATTAATTTCGTCTCAAGGGAATGCTTTAATTGAGTAGGTGGGAAATAATCATATTCTATTGCGTAACCAGGCCTGAACATCTTTGCATTTTCGAATCCTTCCATTTTTCTAATCGCTTCATATTGAACTTCTTCCGGCAAGGATGTTGAAAATCCGTTTACATAAACTTCTATTGTATTAAAGCCTTCTGGTTCAACGAATATCTGGTGGCGATCACGCTCAGCAAATCGATTTATTTTGTCTTCAATGCTTGGGCAATACCTTGGACCAATTCCTCCTATCCGCCCGGAAAACATGGGGCTTTTATCAAACCCTGTTTTCAGTGTTTCATGAACTTGTGTATTGGTATAGGTAATATAACAAGGTAATTGCAAGGAAGGATCAATTTTTCTTGTCTCCAGATAGGAAAACCCTGTAATCTCATCATCACCATATTGAATTTCCATTGCTGAGTAATTCAGGCTTCTTCCATCAATACGCGGAGGAGTGCCTGTTTTAAGACGGTTGCTTTCAAAACCAAGCTCAATCAGTTGTTCTGTAATTCCGGTTGAGCTTTTTTCTGATATTCTCCCTCCGCCAAAATTCTTTTCTCCAATGTGAATTATGCCATTGAGAAAAGTTCCACTGGTTATAACTACGGCTTTGGAAGAAATATGATGACCAAGCCCGGTGATAACTCCTTTTGCCAGGTTATTTTTTACAAGTAGCCCTTTTACCGAATCCTGGTAAAGATCAATATTTGTGGTTTGCTCAAGCATATTGCGCCATGTACACGCAAAAAGCATTCGATCGCTTTGCGCCCTGGGACTCCACATTGCAGGGCCCTTACTTTTGTTAAGCATTCTAAATTGAAGCAAGCTTTTGTCAGTAACAATTCCACTATACCCGCCTAAAGCATCAATTTCCCGAACTATCTGACCTTTTGCTATACCTCCCATAGCAGGATTACAGCTCATTTGAGCTATAGTTTGCATGTTCATGGTAATTAACAGCACTTTACTACCAAGATTTGCCGCTGCAGCAGCGGCTTCACACCCCGCATGACCGGCGCCTACTACAATTACATCGTATTCAGGAAACATTATGCAAAGATAAGATTGGTATTTCACGTGGAACTATTGCTGGCTGCAAGCAAAATCCTCCACTAAAAATAAGTTTCCATTATTAAATTTTTCGATAGCAATGCCTGTATTAATATACGATGGATTCAATAATGCTTTTCGATGACCCAAATCATTTACGCTAATATCCAGGTAAAGCAAAACAAGCATAAAGAGAGGATTCGTGCCGCCTGATCCAAAGCTTATGTTTTCTCCTCCACAATTTTTCAGACCAATTTTTTTAAATCTATCTTCAAAAGTATCTCCATTGGTAGAATTATGAGAAGGTGAAGCATTATTACCGGTAATATCTTTTGCATGATAAAAAGCCATGTTTCTTAAGGCTTCATTTAAGGAAAGCAAAGGCAGGTTGTTTGCGCCTTCCATATCTGTTTTAAGAGAAGCAAAGTTTTTTCCTTTTAGCTGAGGCAATGACTGAGCAACCTGAACTACAACACTGTCGTAAAAAACTTTCGGTTTTAAACGGCTATAATTAACCCAATAATAAAAATTTTTTTCATCAGAGGTTAATTTGTTGTACCCTGCCTGTTTCTCGTTCCAACTTAATACAACCTGATCGCTCGTTGATGGATTATAGGTTTCTGTATTTTTAAATGTAAGCACCTGTTGGCTTTTAGCCGAAATAATTATAAACAAAAGAGACAAAACAAAAAAATGCTTCACGTGAAACTAATTTCCTTTAAATAATAATTTTCTCTTTCTCTCATTTGAGTTTGGGCAGCCTTAGTTTTATCGGCGTACCCACATAAATGCAACGCCCCATGAATCATAACTCTTAATAATTCATTTTGGTATGTGACCTGAAAAGATTTTGCATTTTCTATAATTCGATCTACGCTTAGGTAAACTTCTCCACGCACAGGCTTGTTGGTTGCCGATAAAGGAAAAGTAATAACATCGGTTAAAGTGGAATGATTTAAAAACTCCTTATTAATACGGAGCAGGTAATCATCGGAACAAAAAATGTAACTAATCTTATCCAGATCACAGTGTTCGGTTTGAAAAAGAAAAATTATCAATTGCTTTACTGCCTGTTTGTGTTTAAGATTAACCGGTTTGTCGGCACTATAAATAAAAACCTTATCCATTCTTTCAAAATTCGTAAAGTTAAATACTATGGTTACTAATAGCTTTGTAAATATTTTTGTTACATGAAGTTATCTGATTTGGTAGTTGGGCAGCAGGCAACAATTATTGATTTTTCCAAAGACGAGATCTCAATAAAATTAATGGAAATGGGTCTTATCCCAGGTGAAATAGTTTATATCGAAAAATTTGCTCCGCTGGGTGATCCTATTTCTATAGCTATAGCGGGCTATAGCTTGAGTTTAAGGTTAAACGAAGCAGATAATATAACCGTAGAACCCGTATAAAATGTTGCCAATCATTGTATTATGAATATTGGTTTATTTTTTGGCTCTTTTAATCCCATACACACAGGTCACCTGATTGTTGCAAACACGGTTTCGAACACATTCGCATTAGAGAATATCTGGTTTATTGTTTCTCCTCAAAATCCATTAAAAGAAAAATCTGAACTGTTATCTGCGGAACTTCGTTTTCAAATGGTTGAAAAAGCAATTGCCAAAGATTCACGCCTTAAAGCCAGCGATGTTGAAATCAATTTACCTCTTCCTTCCTATACGATCGATACCCTCACCTACCTTGAAAATATTTATCCTTCAAACCAATTTTACCTGATACTTGGCTCTGATGCATTTCAAACTTTGCCCCAATGGAAAAATTCTGAACAGCTGCTGAGCAAAAAAATAATAGTGTACCTGCGCCCGGGATATCCTGTATCTGAAGAGCCACTGCCTCATAATATTACTATACTTAAATCCCCCTTACTTGAAATATCATCCACTGAAATAAGGCGCCTGATAAAAGCAAAAAAAAGCATTCGTTATATAACTCCCCAGCCTGTAATTGAGGTAATGGAAAGAAACAGTTTTTACATGTGATAATAGCTTGCGGCAATACCTAACAACAAACAAAAGAGAGGAATGAACTGCGGTCTTAACCTGGTAAAAGCCAGTAAACAAAAAGTACCAACTATTACCATAATATTTGCGAAAGGCAACAGCGATCCTACGGTTATATCAACTGAAATGTCTTTCATTAGAAAAACAGTTGACCCGGCCATTATTCCAACCACAGAAGCATTGATACCTTCAAGGGACCTGTAAATGACTGCATATTTCTTCAGGTTATGCCATACCGGGAAAAAGAATAATACCAATAAAAGACTTGGAAGAAATAATGCGATCGATCCGATAACACAACCAAGTATCTGTTTTTGATATCCTGATTCTTTAAAAGCAATACCGCCCATATATGCTCCTATCGAAAAAACAGGACCGGGTATAGCACGCACCATTCCTGATCCGGTCAGGAAATCATTTTTGTCAATCTTTAATGCTCCCGGATTTTTTTCTTCTATGCGCTCTGTAGTTGGACGAACCACGTATTGCTGGTACATCATTGGCATTAACACGTCACCACCACCAAAAACCAGGCTTCCAAAACGATAAAAGTTTTCAAATAAATTATATGGCCCACGGTTTGGCCAGCTTTGTTTTCTGGCAGTTTCGCTCACATAGCCCGCCAAAGCAAATATTGCAAAAAAAATAAGTATGTTGGCCCATTTTATTTTTTTGGGGGGAATACCTTTTTGAGGAATACGTTTGCTGCTAAAATTGGTAGCGATCCCTGCGGCTACAATTATTGCGGGAAAAGTCCACGGCGTTCTAAAAAGCAGGAAGCTAATAATTGCGGCTACTATTGTAATTACTATTGTAATTGTATTGGTAACAGCAACTTTAGCCATTTTGAATGCAGAGAAAGCAATAAATCCCACAGACATAGGCTGAATAAAATTAAAGATGCCAGCAACCGCCTGCCTGTCTCCAATATACTCAACAAGAAAAGAAAGAGCGCCCATTAAAATGCTCGCAGGTGTTATCCAGATAAGCAATGTTAATATCGCTAATGGAATTCCACCCCTGTTGTAACCGATAAGCGTAAGCGTTTGCGTAGACGATGCCCCCGGCAACATCTGGCAAAAGGCGTTATATTCCAGTAATTCCTGTTCAGTAACATCGTGGCGGCGGTGTACAAAGTTTTTTATCATCATTCCAAAATGCCCCTGAGGGCCACCAAACGCACCAATGCTATGCAGAAAAACAGCTTTTAGAAACGGAATATGTCGGCGGATGTTCAATGCTGGTTTTTCTAAATGATTATTTTTTTAATCCTATTTCTTTTAAACGTTCATCGAGATATTCACCTGCAGTAATATCTGCGTACATTTTTGGATGATCCGCGTTTATGCATTGCGAAAGACAGGCAAGGCTCATTTCACTGCGCGGATGTAAAAAGAAAGGCATGGAAAACCTGCTGGTATGCCATAATTCCCTCGGGGGATTTACTACCCTGTGCGTTGTACTTTTCAATTTATTGTTGGTTAATCTTTGTAACATATCTCCTACATTAACCACTATCTGTTCAGGTAAAGAAGTAACACCAACCCATTCGTTTTGCCGGGTAAGAATTTGAAGACCATCTGCAGAAGCACCCACCAACAGTGTAATCAGGTTAATATCTTCGTGCTGTTCAGACCGTATTGCGCTCTCCGGTTCCAGCGTTATTGGCGGATAATGTATACATCTTAATATAGAGTTACCGTTTTTAATGAATTCATCAAAATAATGCCCAGGCAATTCAAGATACAGAGCAATAGCGCTTAACAATGCTGCACCGGACTTTTCAAAATGCCTGTACACTTTGTATAAAGTATCTTTAAATTGAGGTATCTCTTTTACAGCAACATTTTCAGGATATTCCTCTTCATAACCCTGTTTCTTCTCTTCAACTGTTTGTCCAAACTGGAAAAACTCTTTCAGATCCGGCGCATCACTTCCTTTTGCATGTTCTTTTCCAAAGCTTGTGTAACCACGCTGGCCGGCGAGCCCGGCAACCTCATATTTCTCTTTCTTTTCAAGCGGAAGTGAAAAAAACCGTTGTACTTCACTGTACAGGCCATGAATAAGCGCATCGGGAATTCCATGATTTTTTACAGATACAAAACCAACTGTTTCGTATGCTTTGCCCAATGCATTTACAAACGCATTTTTCTTACCTGTATCGTTGCTTAAAAAACCGGCAAGGTCAACCACAGGAATTGTTTCCATAAAAGCAAGTTTGTTATTATGGCAAAATACAAATTACTTGATTGTTCAATCAAATAAAATTATGATTTGCCCTGCATCAAAATATTTTTATAAATATCTCTTTCTTTAATAGTATCATCCTTTTGTTTTTTCAGATCATCTATCTGGTTATTTAAATCTTTTTCCCGTTGGATAATGCGCAATTCTTCGGGCAAAACATTTACAAATGGTTCAAGCAGGTTTGTGTGCAAAGCTATACTTACAGCTATCAGCAATGATACCTGGTGGTCAGCGTTCTCAATCTGCCGTTGAAATCCTTTCAGGATAACTCTATGCTTACCCGTTAAACATAATATGACTATCAAAAATAAAAGAACCCCGCTGAAATCAGCAAGGGTTCTGCTTAGTCCCAACCTTAACCTATTTTATAAAGACAGCCTTTCAAAAAATGAAGACGCGATATCTGTAATGTTTACCCTTGATTTAATATTCGATGAATTATTGATGCTTGCTTCCTTCTTAATTGTATCGGTTGAAGAATTATTAGAAGGAGGCTGATAATGATATTTTGAAGAATCAGCTTTGCCGGGTTTTTCAGGAGGAGCAGGAGATGCCGGCTGGTCGTCTGAATTATTATCATCGTTATTATCATCATTCTCTGTTGGATGCGTAGGTTTCAGCCCATCGTTTGTCATTATATATTCAACACTATTGCTCCAATCATATCCTTCATTATTTCTCCTCCAGTTCCAGTCATCAACGTCATTTCCTAAATCAATATGAAAATCATTTCCCCAACCAATATTGTCATCTATATAAATTCTTTTTCCTACCGGAACATAAATGGTTACATAAACCGACTGGTTGCGAAATTTATCTGTTTTTGTTACCGGAATGCCTCTGTCAAAATTTAAAACCGAATCTGTTTGACTGATGTTGAAATTTATATTGTCTGCGCGCTGTTCAGCAACAAGCTTTGTTGTGCCATAAGCCAATTTCAAAACTTTTACTTTAAAGCTATCATTACCGGATTTTAAAATACGCACATGAATATTGTTTATGGAAACCGTGTCTTCATCAACATAAGCAAATGGTTCAAAATGAAAGAAATTATTGTCGAAATAATATTTGTCGCTATTATTGAATTTAACCTCCATTTTATCTATGCTTGCATTTGAGAGTGTTATATTATTTTCAACAGGGTTATTATGATAAGAGAAGTCGTTTCTTAAAGATGCCAGTAATCCTATAAAGCAAATCCATCCCAATATCCACATGGCGGCAAAACCAAAACGCATCACGTTGCTGTTTGATCTTATACGCGTTATTTTCCGTACGATCCATGTAATAATTCCAATAACCGGGATCCAGATAAAGAAGATATAGGTGCCCCAGAGAAGAATGCTTTGCCAGCCATTATCTATAATATATGGTTTAAAAGGAAGCAACCCGGTAGCTGCAATGCCTAACCCAAAAAGAGTAACAACAATGGCTAATAAAATAACAGCCAATATAAAATAAGCAAAGATTTTGAAGAGCAGTGCAATTACATCGCCGAAGGTTCTGCCGGATCTGCGCACGGCATGTCCTGCATCTGAACCCATTTGCTTGCCACGCTGTCCAATTTCGCTTCCAATTTTAGAAGCTCTTTCGCCAACCTCTTTACCAAAATCTTTTGCCCTTTCGCCAAAGCCTTCCATATCTTTCTGAATCGTATTTTTTATACTGTTCAGGTCTATTTTTTCACCCTTCATTTCAAGCTTGTCTGAAGTGGAAACAGCTTCAGGAATTATAAGCCATAAAATAATATAGAGTAATGTTGCGCCGGGACTAAAAGAGAGATTGATAAAATTGGGAAAATTAAATACGCCCCAATGGTTCCAGTTTGTTACAAAAGATAAGAACGGAATTAAAAACAGAACTCTCGGGATCCAGACATTTACACCAAAATAAGAAGCCAAACCACCGCATACACCCCCTATGAGTTTATTCTCCGGGTCGCGAAACAAACGTTTACGGTATGCACCAATTTTTTCTGATGCCGTACTTGGTATAGCTACCCATAAAATAAGATAAGCCACAATACCAAAGGCAAAGGCAAAAGTGAAGATCACGAAGAGTATTCTTACAACCAGTTTGTCAATACCAAAATAACTGGCCAAACCTGCGCAAACACCACCAATAAGTTTATTGTTTTCATCCCTGTAAAACCTTTCGTGGCGCACATATGCCTGCTGAGGGCCAGCTTCTGAAGCATAGGTTTTATTTGCTGATGCTTTTGTTCCCTGGTATTCCGCATCATCGGCTTCAAAATCTTCCGGCCTGCCAATGCTTGCAATAACAGTTTCAACATCGGCGTCGGTAATGCAAGGAGCGCCCTTTTTTAGTTGTTCATCAAACAATTCACCTATGCGGCTTTCTATGTCGTTTATAATTTCGTCTTTGCCTTCTTCATTCGCAAAGAATTGCCTCAGGCTATCAATATATCGTTTTAAAATTTCATAGGCGGTCTCCTCTATGGGAATTACCCGGCCCTGAAAATTTATATTAATTACCTTTTTCATTTTACTTAAGTTTATTGGTTATTGTTGGGAATTTCTTCCGGCACTTCTATATTGCCGTTTGTTGAGGTTAGTGTTTGTACAGCATCTGCAAGTTCTTTCCAGGTGCGTTCCAGTTCACCATAAAATTGAAGGCCTGCGTCAGTCATTAAAAAATATTTTCGTGGTGGCCCGGAATTGCTTTCCACCCACCTATAGGTAAGATAACCTGCATTTTTCAGCCTGGTTAATAATGGGTAAAGTGTACCTTCTAAAATATGAAGGTTTGCGCCTTTCATTTTATCAACAATATCACTCGGATAAACTTCACCCTGTCGTATGATTGATAAAATGCAAAACTCCAGTACACCCTTTCTCATCTGGCTTTGTGTATTTTGAATATCCATACAAGAGTCTTTTATTTAATTGATGAAACAAAGTTATACAACATTTTAATACTATGCAATACATAATACTAAGTTTTTTAAAGTAATCAACTTTGCTGATTAATAGTTATTGTATTATATACTGAAAATCAATCAAATAAGAATAAGCTACTTACAGAGAATTAGGATGAACGGTTATATTTCTTGATGGGCCAAAGAAGATTCTGAGTAGAAACCTTAAAGATGCAGTTAAAACCCTTATGGATTTTATGGACGGTTGCCTAATGAAAACGCTTTAATTACCTGGAAAGTTTTTTTGTTTACCTCATTGTTCAGTGAGTTGGCTATTCCTTTCTTTTCCACAGCGGTCAGATGAAAGCTTAAAGAGGCTGAAGTGGTATTCGGCGCAGACTCATAGCTGAAAGTTGTTTTCAGGAGATCGGGGCCATAAGCATTCAACATATAATTAACCTGATCATTTTCATAGTAATCCTGCAGGTCAATCCAATTATTCTGAAGCAGGAACATTGGTTTAGTGATAAGGCCCATAATAGAATTTACTTCATATGGCCTCGACCAATCCCCATTAGGCCTGTCGCGTAATTCAACAATAATTACTTTGGAAGTATTTTGTTGCAGCCAGTCTTTAAAGTAAGAAATAAAGCGAAGGCAGGTTTCGTTACCAAAATTATCGCGGAAGCCACCATCCATAACATCAAATTCAGGGTTTGCGGGCATTTCAACGTTAGGCAGTACAAAGGGAAAAGTGGCGTTCATTCGCAATGTTGTAAGAAAAGAAAGATTCAGGGCATCCAGGTTTGCAAAAAAAGATTGATAATCTAATCCGTCAATATCGTAATGGGTCAGGTTATTCGGAGTACTCTTTCCCTGCATCATAAACCTTACAGGGTGGGTGGCTATAAACATCTTTCTTCCGTCTCTTGTAATAGCTGTATTGAATATCATTGAAGGAATAACAGCCTTATGCTCAGGCAGGCTGTAATCTGTAAGCTTTTTATTTAAAACTCCTTTTGTATTAGCGTTCAGTTTCTGTTCGAAAGAATAGCCCCTGTCACGAATGTATGAATTGCCGCTATATTCAAACTGGCTTATCGGACCGATCATGTCTCTTGCTACAAGGGACGAAAAAACCGGGTTTAGCAGATCTTTACAAATATTATCGATGTACTGTTTTTGCTGAAGGGAAGTGATTTTGCCCTGCTGCTTTTCAAGGTATAATTCTCTGAAATAAGCAGCGCCGATCATTCCTCCGGAAGCTCCTGATATTAAAGCACACTGCGAAAAGAACCTGCCTTGTGTAAGCGTGTCAAGCTTTGTTAAAACATTCATTGTAAAAGCCGCACTGCGGTTACCGCCCCCGCTTACATCTACAAGAAATAACACGGGTTTTTGCTGATACTGCCTTGTTTTCCAGTTATTGAGTATAGAAATAAACTCCAGGCTGTCTTTTGCAACATCTGCTTTGTTCATAAGATCTGAAAGCGCCGCCTTGTTATACTCGGGCCTTGATCTGCCGGAAGTATAATCCAGACCATACGCTTTATTCCGCGGGTCTATCCAATGTTGCTGGTACATCCAATTCACCAGTAAATAAATACCCAAAACTACAGGGACACTCCAGTTACCTAAAAAAAGCGAAAGCGCTCCTGCGACCGCGATCAGGATCGTAAAAAATAAAGTAATACTGGCCCCCGCAGGAATCTGGCAATAACGGTTCTCTGTAAAAAGCCCGATCAAAATCAATGCTATCAATGCTATAAAAACTGCTTTTACAGCAGCAACGTGATGGCGTTTAAATATGGAATTCAAGAACTCCTGGCTGTAATGTTTGGTGTTTCTTGGCCTTCGCAAACCAAATGTTGCGCTTAAGAACCAATCAATGCGCATTTCTCCTTTTTCAATCTTTGAATTTTTGATCATCCTGGAAGCGCGTTCATATTTTTCATTCGCAGTAGTAAAATCCGTTACCATTTTGCGGTAGATCTTTTTATCTGTACCGAAAAAATATCCGAAAGCAATGGCAAGTGATAAAATAAATCCTCCGAAAAATCCTCCGACAAGAGAAAGTATTTCCATCGAAGATGATAATTCTTCTACGCGCTGATAACTTATTGCGAAGAAAAGGTAGCTCAATAAAAAAATAACCGGGATGACCGCATTATTGATGCAATACTTTAAAAAAGGCTGGGCGGTTGTTGCCAGGAACTTTATATGCCGGCTATGCAAAATGAAGGTGGTTATATTCCAGCTCATTATAAAAGCACCCATTGCAAATCCCACAAATGCCGTACTTAAGGCACTTACATGCCCTAAATATTCCGGAGCAAGCATTAAAGAATCGGCACCATACGGTTTTAAAAAGTGGCCGCTGATTGTAGCAAAAAGAATGATCCAGAACAGCAGCAGAACCTGGTACCTGCGAAAATGCAGCAAAACCAATTGAACGGAAAATGAATAAAAGAAACCTGCTAAATATTTCTTCATCGGTATTTAATAACTTATCAAGACATGCGTCATTACATAAATGCTGTTCAGTAAAAATACTGAAGCTGTTCTATGTTTTAAAAAGACCTTTCCTATCTTTTCATTCAGCAGTAAAAATCAACGCCTGAAGGTATAATTAGAACTCGCAGTTCTTCGGCGTTCTTGCAAAAGGAATTACATCGCGGATGTTTGTCATTCCGGTTACAAACTGTACCATGCGCTCAAAGCCTAAACCAAAGCCGGCATGCGGCACAGAACCAAAGCGGCGTGTATCCAGATACCATTGCATTTCTTCAACCGGAACATGCATTTCCTGCATACGTGCGATAAGTCTTTCCAGTCTTTCTTCACGCTGTGAACCGCCGACGATCTCGCCAATGCCGGGCGCAAGAATATCCATAGCGGCAACCGTTTTACCATCTTCATTTATGCGCATATAAAATGCTTTGATAACTGCAGGATATCCGGTAACGATCACAGGTTTTCTAAAATGTTTCTCTACAAGATAACGTTCGTGCTCACTTTGCAGATCAATGCCCCATTTTACTTCGTACTGAAACTTCTTCTTTTTATAGGCAGGGCTGTTTAATAAAATATCTATTGCTTCAGTATAGGTAATTCGTTCGAAAGCGTTATTTAATACAAACTCCAGTTTTTCGATCAGGCCTAATTCACCGCGTTTATCCTGAGGCAATTGTTTTTCTTCTTCCGCCAAACGTTGTGCAAGAAATTCAAGGTCTTCACGGTTGTTATCCATCGCATACCTTATAATGTATTTGATAAATTCTTCCGCAAGATTCATATTGTCTTCAATATCATAAAATGCCATTTCAGGCTCGATCATCCAGAACTCAGCCAGGTGCCTTGTAGTATTTGAATTTTCAGCACGGAAGGTTGGTCCGAATGTATAAATATCACTGAATGCCATTGCCGCCAGCTCACCTTCCAATTGACCGCTTACCGTAAGATTGGTGCTCTTACCAAAAAAATCTTCTTTAAAGTTGATGTGACCATCTTCGGTACGAGGTGGATTATCAAACGGCAAAGTTGTTACACGAAACATTTCGCCTGCGCCTTCCGCATCGCTTGCTGTGATTACGGGAGTGTGTAAATACACAAAGCCTTTATCATTAAAAAATTTATGTATAGCAAATGCGAGAGAATGGCGTATACGGAAAACGGCACCAAATGTATTGGTACGAAAACGCAAATGCGCGATCTCTCTTAAATATTCAAGACCTGGCCTGTTCTTTAATTGTAACGGATATTTTTCCGTATCACAATCGCCTAAAATTTCAATTGATGTTGCTTTTAATTCAACCTTTTGGCCTTTGCCCAAACTTGGCACCAGTTCGCCAATAACTTTTAAGGAAGCGCCGGTTGTTATGCGTTTCATTGTTTCATCATTCAACAAACCTAAAGCAGCAACTACCTGCAAATTCTGATTGCAGCTTCCGTCGTTTAAAGCGATGAACTGGTTGTTGCGGAATGTACGTATCCAACCCATTACAGTTACTTCCTGGCTTGCAGCATCAACCTGCAACAATTCTTTTATCCTGGTTCTTTTATTAAACATAACTCACGTAAAAAGGAGCGCAAAGATAAAGTTTAGGAGGGAGATGGTAAGGAAGTTTGGGAAGGAAGATTTACTTTTGGAAAAAGCAATAAAAATTGTTTACCTATAGATAAGTTTAGATGAAATAAATTCACAAATAATCAGCTCAGTATCTGTTTCAATGAAAACAATTGTATATTCTGAACTAAGGTCATTAATTCTTTGATTATCCTTTTTCCCTTATTTATACATACCAAAAACGAGGAGGAACGCAGTTAATAGCCTTCAGGTATGGAGCAGACTGGGAGTAAACAGGGAGTAGAGTGCAAGGAGACAGGGTCTGTCTAGTCCTAAAAAGCTTATACCAGGTTCGTGAATACAAGCTCTTTTAAGGTTTATATTAATTAAAGTTCTATGCCGTCCGTCTATCTATTTCGGTACAAAGCGATTCAAAAATCTCTTCTACAGTACCTTCTCCCTTTATATGAAACACTTTATTAAAACTATTATAGTAGTCGGCAACAGCTTTCGTTTTGTTTTCATACTCTTCAATCCGGCTGCGGATAACAGCTTCATTAATATCATCTGAACGTCCGCTGCTTTGGCCGCGGTTTAATAACCGTTTTATCAATTCTTCCTCAGAAACATCCAAAGCAAGCATAACCGCGATAGATGTTTTTTTAAGTTGCAATAATTTATCCAACGCTTCTGCCTGTGCGGCAGTGCGCGGAAAGCCATCGAACAAAAAACCAGCTGCTTCAGGGTTTGTGTCTAAAGCTGTACTTATCATTCCAATCACTACTTCATCCGGCACCAATTGACCTTTATCCATAAAATTTTTTGCTTCGATACCAAGCGGAGTTTGCTGTGCTATTTCGCTGCGCAACAAATCGCCGGTTGAAAGATGCTTCAATCCGTACTTTTCTATGAGTTTCTGACTTTGAGTACCTTTTCCACTGCCCGGCGGGCCAAATAAGATGATATTAAACATTTGCTTGCGTTAATCGCAAATATAACGGCTGATGCTTAAACATTAACAAGTTACATATACAAAAAGCAATCTGTGCACTAAACGGTTTCGTATTTGATATTGGAATTATGAACAGTTTAAGATTTTTGTGTGTAGTATTTCTATCGATTTTTATTCTTATCTTGTAACAGCAACTCAAAAAAATCTCAATGGAAAACAATTCAAATAATCCGGATTATTCACATACAGAAGCGGGCAAAGTGGTTGTAAGCAACGAGGAATGGAAGAAAAGACTTTCGCCTGAAATTTATCGCATTGCAAGAGAAAAAGGAACGGAACGACCATGGAGCAGCAAGTATGAAGAGTCGACTGAGATCGGTACTTATTATTGTGCTGTTTGCGGTAATGCCCTGTTTGAAAGCGATACAAAATTTGAAAGTGGTTGCGGCTGGCCGAGTTTTTATAAACCTATCTCAAAGAGTTCTATTATTTATGAACAGGATAATGCCCACGGAATGCGTCGTACCGAAGTCATGTGTGGCAGATGCGGTTCACATTTAGGACACGTATTTGATGATGGTCCTCCACCCACCGGCCTTCGTTATTGCATAAATGGTGTGGTGCTTGATTTTGCAAAAGCAAAAGAAGCTGAAGAAAAATATAACAAGGAAAATAATAAGTAACAACAACGGCCTGAAAAGTTTCAGGCCGTTGTTGATTTAAAGATCATCATATGCATAAATAGGGTTAATATCTGAGCCCGGTGGCATATCAAAAAGAGATTTTATTAATCCGTCTTTTAACCCATACACCCAACCATGCAATACGGGCGCATTCCTGGTTTTCCATGCACGTTGAATAATGGATGTTTTTGCAAGCTTTAAAACCTGTTCTTTTACGTTAAGTTCCACAAGCCTGTCTGCTCTTTCTTCTTCACCAGGCACATCGTCAAGCTCTTGCTGGTACAACCGGTATACATCTTTAATATTACGAAGCCACATATTTAAAACCTGGTTGTAATCGTGCCTGCCCATAGCAGCTTTTACACCGCCACAACCATAGTGACCACAAACAATTACGTGGTTTACTTTAAGATGATTCACTGCGTAATCCAATACACTTAACAGGTTTACATCTGTATGTATAACCAGGTTCGCAATGTTCCGATGCACAAAAATTTCTCCTGGTTCCGTACCGGTAATTTCATTAGCCGGTACGCGGCTGTCGCTGCAGCCGATCCATAAAAATTCAGGTGTTTGCAGGTGTACAAGCCGGTTAAAATAATCCGGGTCTTTTTCCACCATTTCCTGTGCCCAGGCTTTATTTTCCAATAACAGTTTCTCGTATGGTTTCATAATGAAAAGTTTTTACTGATTGTTGTAATACTGATTCTGAAATATGCCGGTGCGTGTTTTTACCTTTATTTTTCTTTATTTCTGTTCTGATATTTTTAAGATGTGCGTGCTGAAGAAAATCATTAATTACTTCTATCACATCCTTATCAATAAAATCCGCTTTTGAAATATCAATCAGCACAGAAGAATTTTCAGGTACGCTTTCAAGCTTGTTTTTTAGCAACGGCTTATTTAAAAAAGAAACATCTTTTCTTAACCGAAAAAGATACCTGGTGTCATCATGCACAACAAAAAACGATGTTTTAAAATTACTGCGTAATATGAAAAACAAACCTACGGCAATGCCAATAATAATTCCAATTAAAAGGTCAGTAAATATTATTGCAACAATAGTTACAACAAAAGGAATAAACTGCTCCAGGCCATTGCTGTACATTTCTTTAAACAATGATGGCTTTGCAAGTTTATAGCCTGTGTAGATCAGTACTGCAGCCAACGCTGATAAAGGAATTAAATTAATAAGAAATGGAATTAAAGCAACTGCAAGCAACAACAATATGCCATGCATGATGGCTGATGTTTTTGTCTTTGCGCCTGCATTTATATTGGCCGAGGTTCTTACTACTACTGAAGTTACAGGCAACCCTCCTATTAATCCGCAAATCAAATTGCCGATACCTTGTGCTTTTAGTTCCCTGTCTTTTGGTGTAACACGTTTGTAAACATCCAGCTCATCAGAAGCTTCTATATTCAATAATGTTTCAAGACTAGCGACGATGGCAATCGTTACTCCTGTTATCCAAACTTCCGGCATATTTAAATAACTGAAATCAGGCAGCATAAAAAATGAAAAGAAATCATTCACATTTGCTGCTGCCGGAATATTTACGAATTGTTCTTTACGCAATTGCAAAGTGCTTCCGTTTGATAAAAACATGTTGAGAGAAACACCAGCAAGAACAACAATAAGAGGAGCAGGAATTATTTTAAAGACTTTTCCTTTTTTCACCAATACTTTATCCCAAAAGATTTGAATACCTAATGAAACAAAACCAATGATGATTGCTAAGGGAGTGATCCTTGAAATTGCCGTGAATATTCCGCTGAAAGTATTATGTTCATCATGCTGCGCAAATGCATAATCCCCTTCGAAGTCTGCATCATAACCCAACAAATGCGGAATTTGTTTTAAGATGAGAATGATACCAATGGCAGAAAGCATTCCTTTAATAACATTCGTTGGAATATAATCGCCAAAAACACCGGCTTTTATAAACCCCAATATCAACTGGATAATGCCCGCAATTAAAACCGAAAGTAGAAATGCTTCAAACACCGGTACTTTTACAATACCTGCAGCAACAATAGCTGTTAACCCTGCAGCCGGTCCGCTGACACTTAGTTGCGAACCACTTAAACTGCCTATTATAATGCCGCCTACAATACCGGCAATCAACCCGGAAAATAATGGTGCTCCGGAACCCAAAGCAATACCAAGACAAAGAGGCAATGCCACTAAAAATACTACTACTGATGCTGAAAGATCAGCACCAATATTTTTAAAAATATTTTTCATTTATTTAGATTTAGTGTAAATAATAACTATCCCTTTTGCTGAGTTAAAAACTGTTTGAATTAGTTATACTTGTTTGAACAGAAGACCGGAGCTGCACATTGATATGCAGATGACCTCCGGGTCAAGCCCGAAGGCAGGCTGTAATGCGACGCAACGAAGTTCAACCGGAGTTCATTTGCCGGTAACCAAAATAAATAACTCAAACAGGTCTTACCTGAGGCAATAATCGTTATATGTTACACTAAATTGGGAGGAGGCGTGGGCACTTCTGCAACATGTTGTTTTACCAGTCGCACATGTGCGTACATGCTGTGATTGTTAATATCAGAAAGTATTTTTACCTGTGTGCTGAGAAAAGGATAATAAGTATGCAGTTCTTTTTCTTCTGATAATTTTTTGCCGAAATCTGAAGCATGTGCTATTTCTTCAGTTAGCTGGTTGTTGAATAACATAGCGCCTATTTGCCTCAGGGGAATAACCTGCGTACTTAGTACGATTAAACAAATAACTGCTATTATTCTTTTCAACTTCATTAAGCTGCAAATAAAGAAAACAATTATAAACAGCAATGACCTGCAGAAAAACTTAACAATTAAAAGGCAATCATTAAATGCTTAAACCACCACAGATGCTAATAATTTCTCCTGTTATGTAAGCGCTTAAATCACTTGCAAGGAATAAAGTAAGGTTGGCAACTTCTTCTGCTTTGCCGAATCTTCCAAGCGGAATATCTTTTAAAAAAGTTTCACCGGTTGTTCCTTCTTTTAAATAATGCGTCATATCTGTTTCAATAAAACCAGGCGCAATTGCATTACACCTGATATTGCGGCTGCCTAATTCAATAGCGATAGATTTTGTAAACCCGATAATGCCTGCTTTCGAAGCTGCATAACTTGACTGCCCTGCATTGCCCCGAATGCCAATAATAGAACTCATGTTGATGATGCTGCCGGATTTTGCTTTCATCATAGGGCGAATCACCTGCTTGGTCATGTTGTATACACTGTTAAGGTTTACATCAATAACCTGGCTCCATTGTTCAGAGGTTAAACGCAACAGCAGGTTATCTTTTGAAATGCCCGCATTATTCACGCATACATCTACTTTTCCAAATTCTTTCACCACATCGTTCACGAGTGTTTCGCATTGAGCAAAGTCAGAAGCATTGCTTTTGTACGCTTTTACTTTCACACCCAAATTGCTTAATTCGTTTTCAAGCGCTGCAGCTTTATTGGCGCTTGAATCGCTCACATAAGTAAACACAACATTTGCTTCGTTCTCTGCAAATTTTTTTACAATGGCAGCGCCAATTCCACGTGCAGCGCCGGTTACTATACAAACCTTATCTTTTAGAAGTGACATGAGTAGCTTTTTTTGATATGGCGGCAAAAATAATTTTATTGTATTTATTAAAGAAAGCTTTTGCAGTTTTGTTTATCGCATCAGCTTAAGAATCTCATCGATATATTTTCTGTCGTTGCTTAATCGCGGAATTTTATGTTGACCGCCGAGCCTTCCTTTTTGTTTCAGCCATAAATTAAAAATGCCTTGTTTTAATACGTGCACAACAGGCATGCGCAAAGCAATATTCTTATGACGTTTTGCTTCGTAATCGCTGTTTAAATTTTTTAATGATGAGTCAAGCTCATACACAAATTGTTCAAGATTTCCTGGATGTTTTTCAAACTCAATCAGCCATTCATGCGCGCCATTCGATTGTTCGCTGAAGTAAATTGGCGCTGCTGTATAATCCTTTACATTGGCGCCTGTTCTTTCGCTTGCAATTGCAATGGCTGCATCTGCATTTTCAACAATTATTTCTTCGCCAAAGGCATTGATAAAATGCTTTAATCTTCCTGTAACTTTTATTCTGAAAGGAAATAAAGAGGTGAACTGAATTGTATCACCAACCAAATATCTCCATAAACCACTGTTGGTTGAAATAACCAATGCATATTGTTTGCCGAGTTCAACTTTATTCAAACCAATGGTTTTGGGATTTGATTTACCATATTCTTCAACAGGCATAAATTCGTAAAAGATGCCATGACTTAAAAACAACAACATGCCTTCCTGGTCAAGATCATCCTGTGCGGCAAAAAAACCTTCACTTGCATTATACATTTCCATGTAACGGATATCCGGGCCCAGCAATTTTTTAAAATTTTCTTTATAGGGTGCGAACGAAACACCGCCATGCATATACAGCTCAAGATTAGGCCAAACCTCCTGCATGCTGTTCTTGCCGGTTACTTCAAGAATACGTTTTATTAAAACCTGCGTCCACGTAGGAACGCCGGATATAGAAGTCACATTTTCGATAATGGTTGATTGTGCAAGCGATTCAATTTTCTTTTCCCATTCATCTAATAATGCAATGGCAAGTTCAGGCGTGCGGATCCAATGACCCCACATAGGCATGTTTTGCATTAATACCGCGCTCAGATCACCAAAAAATAATTCTTCATTCAACTGACTAACCTGGTGGCTGCCGCCAATAACCAACCCTTTACCTGTAAGTAAATTGCTTTCAGGATTAAAATGATAATACAACGTAACCACATCTTTACCTGCCTGGAAATGGCAGTCTTCCAAATTCTCTTCTGTTACAGGAATGAACTTACTTTTATCACTTGTGGTGCCGCTGCTTTTTGCAAACCAATTCACAGGAGAATCCCACAACTGGTTTTGTTCTCCATTCATCAGTTTTTCAATCCAAGGTTTCAGATCATCGTATTCATGAATAGGAACTGCTTCTTTAAAAGCTTTAATGGTAAACAGGCTTCGCAAATTATATTTTCTGCCAAAGGCTGTATGTTGCCCGTGCGTAACAAGGTCCTGCAAAATTTCGCGCTGTGCAGTAATGGGATTGTTTGTCCATTCTTCAATGCGGCTATACCGCAATCTTACCAATTTGGATATAGTTGGCGAGAACAAGTTCATATAAGCTTAGCAAATTAAAGAAATGCTTTCAAATATGCATAACAGCTTTTATTCATCAAATTCAATGTGCATATTCTTTATATGGTTTTAACCCGTTGGCAAGTCTTTTCATAAGAGATGACAGAAAAGATGTTTGGCCATTATCTTATTCCATAATTTTCTCCGATTTGTAAAACCCTTTGGCAGATAAGCACATTCAGTAGTATCATCCTGACCTGTAAAGTTTTTTCAGGATAAGACAGGCTCATTTGTTCGGTATTTACTCGATCTATTGGATCGAAGAAATACCGTCTATATAACGGTAATAATTCGTCAAAATAAGCCACCGGGTAAACAGGAGACGGGCAATTAATGAATAAAATGATTCATCCGGCCTGCAGTTATGTATCTACCATTCCATATAAACCGATAGTAAAAAATGCCTTTCAATTTTTGCTTTCGCTTAGCTTCTTTGTGACTATATCAAAAAAAACTCTGCCAACAGGTTGGTTTTAATATTTTTATCTTCAGTTTAAACTTGCTATATGCATAAACTTTTTTCAACATTGATAGTATTGCTGTTTTATGCAGCCGGTTCATCACAAACCATCAGCTACAACATACTTACCAAACTGTGGAATGCAAAATGGATAGATGTACCCAACTCTGATCCGCATGCTTATGGAGTTTATCATTTCAGAAAAAGTTTTTCATTAGATGACAAGCCGCAACATTTTATTATTCATATATCTGCAGATAACCGTTATAAATTATTTGTGAATGATTCATTGGTTTGCTTTGGGCCGGCAAAAGGAGATCTGTATCATTGGAATTTTGAAACAGTTGATATAGCGCCTTATCTCATCAAAGGAAAAAATACTCTTGCCGCGCTTGCCTGGAATTTGGGTGATGATAAACCTGTTTGGCAAATCTCTTATCAAACTGCATTCATACTGCAGGGGGATACCAAAACAGAAGAAATTTTAAACACAGATACTACATGGAAATGTATGTATGACAGTGCATATAAACCTCTGCAGCCGCAGCTTATTTATACATATTATGCAGCCGGCGCAGCAGAAAAAATTGATATGAATTATTATCCCGAAAACTGGACTGCTGTAAATTATGATGATGCTAGCTGGTTGAACGCACACGAATTATTTGAAGGCGTCCCGAAAAATGTGAACCACTGGAGTACAGGCTGGATGTTGATTCCGCGTTCAATTCCGATGATGGAATTAAGACAACAACGATTGCACCAAATAAGAAAGCAACAAAATATAAACGCTGATGAAAATTTTTTGCAGGGTAATCATCCTATAAAAATTCCTGCAAACACAATGGTGCATTTATTATTTGATCAAAGCTTTGAAACAACTGCCTTTCCTGTGTTACATTTCAGCAACGGAAAAAATGCTGATATCAATTTAACCTATGCGGAAGCATTATATGTTAATGAAGCCGACAGTATTGATTGGCGCACACAAAATCAAAAAGGCAACCGAAATGAAATTGAAGGCAAACATATTATTGGTGTAAAAGATGAAATTATTTCTAATGGCAACATGCAGCAAACTTTTACTACGCTTGGATTTCGAACGTATCGTTATATTGCTTTAGACGTTACAACAAAAGATGAAGCACTTACCATTAATGATCTGTATGGAATGTACACAGGTTATCCTTTCAAAATGAATGCAACCTTTGTAAGCAGCGATACATCATTAAATAAAATTTTAGAAGTTGGTTGGCGTACAGCAAGATTAGATGCGCAGGAGACGTATACTGATTGTCCTTATTATGAACAACTGCAATACGTTGGCGATACACGCATACAGGCTTTGGTAAGTTTATATAATTCAGGCGATGCAAGATTGATGTGCAATGCTATAAATGATATCGCTTATTCAACATTGGCAGAAGGAATAACAGAAAGCCGTTACCCGCATAATATTCACCAGGAAATTCCAACCTTTTCGTTGATATGGATAAGCATGTTGCATGATTATTACATGTATGTTAGTGATAGTAATTTTATAAAAGACAAGTTGAAAATATCAAGACAAATATTATCCTATTTTCATCAATTTCAGCAGGGAGATGGAAGTATACATAATGCGCCTTACTGGGAATTTACTGATTGGGTTGATGCGCCGGGCTGGGATGGAGGCGTTGCACCGATTGATAATGATGGTAATTCTGCGCTGCTTGATCTGCAGTTGCTAATGGCTTACGAAGCTGCTTATGATTTGGAAAAAAATACCGGTATGAATGTGTATTCAAATTTGTACGCGGCTCAAATAGATCAGTTGAAAAAGATTATTCAACAAAAATATTGGGATAATAATAAAAACCTTTTCAGCGACACAAAAGAAAAAAGATATTACTCGCAACATGCGAATGCATTGGCAATAATTACAGGCGTAATTAACGGAAATGATGCACTTGAATTGGCCAGGAAAATAATGAATGATTCTTCCCTTGCAAAAGCATCAGTTTACTTCAGTTATTATTTATACCAGGCTTTAACCAAAGCCGGCTTTGGGGATGATTATTTAAACTGGCTTGGCATATGGAAACAAAATCTTGCAATGGGTTTAACAACATGGGCGGAAATTGATGATCTCAACAGAGCACGTTCTGATTGCCACGCCTGGGGAAGCAGTCCTAACATTGAATTATACAGAATTGTTTTAGGTATTAATACAGATGCACAGGGATTTTCTAAAGTAAGGATCGAACCGCATTTAGGAATGCTAACCAATGCATCAGGAACAATTCCGCATCCCAACGGAAATATAAAAGCCTCTTATAGTTTACAAAACAATAAATGGACTGTTAATATAATATTACCGCAAACAATAACAGGAAAATTTATCTGGAAAGGAAAAGAATATGCATTGAAGAGTGGAGAAAACAAACTTGTTGTTGAAAAATAAAATTTATGCGTACAAAATATTTTTTTACACGTAAAAATTTAGTGTATGGATGCCAAGATAACTTTAAGCTTTAATGAAGCAATTGCAACCAAAGCAAAAAGATATGCTGAAAAAAACAACGTAAGCCTAAGCAGGCTTGTTGAGTTCCTTTTGGATAAAGTAAACTTCGTCAGGTTATACTTCCTTTGAAGAGTTTCCTATTTCAAATTGGGTAAGCCAGGTTGCGGAAGGCGCTGCTACATATCAAACAAAAGCGCGTTCAAGAAAATCATTAAAGAAAGAATATTACAGCGCTAAAAAATGAAAGCTTTTATTGATGCCAATATTCTTGTTTCAGTATTAAATAAAGAATACCCACTTTATACTTACAGCGCCCGCGTCCTAAGTCTTTCAGGCAATAACAATTTTGAAATTTATACTTCGCCCATTTGCCTTGCTATTGCATTTTACTTTGCAGAAAAAAAATATAGCACAAGATCTGCACGAGAAAAAATTGCTTTGTTATGCAAACATATTTTTATAGTGCCAGCAACAGAAGATGTTGCCGAAAAAACACTCGCCAACAAAAAAGTAAATGATTTTGAAGACGGGCTTGAATATTATTCTGCCATTGAAAGTAATTGCAATTTCATTGTTACAGAAGACGTAAAAGATTTTTATTTTTCAACTATACCTGTTTTGAATGCGAGAAACTTTTTTGAGAAACATGTAGCGAAGTGATTATTGCGCTTCTTTTTCTTTCCAGAATTTTACAATGTCTTCAGCGTGTTGTTTATTACGCGGCTTTAAATATACTTTTTGAATGATACCTTTTTCATCAATCAAAAAAGTTGTACGATGAATGCCCATAAACTTTCTTCCGTACAATTGCTTCTCGCCCCAAACACCATAAGCATCTATGATTTTATGTTGCGGGTCTGCAATTAAAGTAAACGGCAAATTGAATTTTGCTTCAAACTTTTTATGGCTTGCACTATCGTCAGGACTTACACCCGCAACTTCAAAACCTTCATTCTTCAGTAAAGCATAATTATCTCTTAGGTTACATGCCTGCACTGTACATGTTGGCGTATCATCTTCTGGATAAAAATATAATACAAGCTTTTTGCCTTTATAATCGCTTAACGCAATTGTTTTACCATCTCGATCTTTGCCTTTAAATGCAGGTGCTTTCATGCCTGCTTCCGGTTTGGCCATATTGCAATAATTATTTTGTGAAGGTATACGATTGTGTAACCCTGTTGCCTGCAACATCGGTTGCCGTTACAGTTAATGTATGTTTTCCCACAGGGCAATGTTCATCAAAGGTATAAATGAAGTTATCATTCTTTTTTGCAAACATCAGCCAGTTGCCATCAAGCATTGCAGTAAACGATGCAACGGCATCAAGGTCGTCCGTACATTTAATAACCATTGCTTTTTGATTACTGAAACTCGATCCGCTTTTCCAGCCAACAGGAACAATTACCGGCGCAACAGTATCAATTAATAATCGCGCATCGCCTAATTCATCAAAGCTGCTAACCATCCAATCACCTTGCCATAAACCTCTTTTCACAGTAGATGAATTGCCACTTTGAAGTTGCATTACAACTTTGTCTTTTAGTTTTTCACTTAACGAGGCATTTGCTTTGATCATGACATTACAATCGTCGTGCACAGGAATTGTATAATCACTTATATGTATTGTTGGCGAAACCTGTTTTGAAATTGCTGCATCTGTTTCAGAAACAATTATGGGCAACGCATCGTAAAAAGCATTTTCGCTGAAATGAATACTTGCATTTGCGGTTTTAATATTGTTAGGTTCATGCACATCGCAAACAACTGCATTAGTTGGAATGCTATAATTTTTTTGCAATGCTGCATTATATTGTACTTGAAAATTTATTGCGCTTGCATTTTCATTTTCATCACTCACTATAATTTTTATTACATGAACTGCGCTATCGTTCAAAACTATTTTTCCATCGCTTTTAAGTTGAGTAAAAATATCAAGCTGATTGCCCGGCAATAAAGAAAGATATTGTATGCCTTGTTTATTTTTTACCCAGCGTGTATAATCCATGCCTGCGTTTACATAGCGACTGCTATCGTAAGAAAAATTATTCAGTCTGAATTCAAATTGCAAAACATTATCTACATATAACGCCGCATGATATACGCCAAACTTAAACGAAGAAGCATTGTTCATGTCTTCCATTCTCAATCCCAAAGAAATTATCGGAGAACCAACTTTTACAACGGAAGTTGTTGTGTAAATATTGTTTTTCTTTACGATTGAAATGGGTTGTGGCTGAACAGTGTAAATGCTATAACGCCTGTCGTACCAATATAAATTATAAACGATCGGCGCAATATGATCAGGTACATCCATTCCAAACAATAAAGGATTAAGATTATTGCCTGTTTTTGTATCACGTATTTCAAAATGCAAATGCGGTCCTTGCGAGCCACCGGTGTTGCCGCTGTTTGCAATAAACTGACCTTTTGTTACAGGGAACATATTTGCGGGTATCTCCATGTCCTGCTCCCATTTTTTATCTGCATATTGTTTGTTCTTTACATATTGCGCAAGCTGTGGGTAAAAAGAATTAAGGTGCGCATATAAAGTGGTATATCCATTTGGATGAGTGATATAGATTGCTTGCCCATAACCATACTTTTCAATTTTTATTCTGCTCACATATCCATCTGCCGCTGCAAACACAGGAAGATTTTCTCTTGATTGCGTGCGAATGTCAAGACCCATATGAAAATGATCTGTGCGCAGCTCGCCGAAATTTGCCGCAAGCTGTATAGGAATATTTAGCGGGTCTCTGAAATAATGCTGAGGATAACTATTCTGTGCCTCTACATAAATAAAGTGTAACAAAATAAGAATTATAAATATAAAGCGTGTTGTTATTTTCATGTGTGCAATCAAAAATAGCAATTGAGTTTTTAACGGGGCATTCTTTTGTTTTTGTTTATTAACAAGCCAATATTTTTGCAACATATTATGAAAGAGCTTTTAAAGAAAATATGGGAAGGAAATTCTGTGCAGGTATATGCTATTGTTCTTGGTCAGATGATAATTGTATGGATATTATTTAAGCTTTTCAGAAAATTTATTTTATCTATATTTAAAAGAGCTGCCAGTAAAACTGCATCTGAAGCGGATGATACAATTGTAGTAGCCGCTGAAAAATTCATCATTCCTTACATATACTTTCTTATTAACTACGCCATCCTTCAGCAGTTAAATTTTACAGATCATGCGTCGCATATCCTCAAAGTTGCAATGGCTTTGATAACAACCTATTTTTTCATTCGCTTTATTAATCACGCCGTTTACCTATCAGTGTTGTTATACATGCAACGCAAAGGTGAGCCTAAAGAGCGCATAACGCATTTAAGCGGAATACTGATAGTACTTAAAGTGCTTGTTTGGACAGGTGGCGTATTAATGTTGATTGAAAACCTTGGCTATAACATTACTACCATCATTACGGGCCTTGGTATTGGCGGTATTGCCATTGCACTTGCTGCACAAAATATTCTTACTGATCTTTTTAGCTACTTCGTTATATTTTTTGATAAGCCTTTTGAAATTGGCGATGTTATTTCTGTAAACAATATCACGGGAACGGTTGAACACATTGGTATAAAAACTTCACATATAAGAAGTGTTTCAGGCGAACAATTGATCATGCCTAATACAGAGCTGGTAAAATCAACTATAAAAAATATTAAGCGTCTTGAGCGGAGAGGCGTTTCATTTAAGCTGAATTTGCGGTATGATACAAATGAAGAAAAATTAAAAGGTATTCCTCAAATCATAGAGCAGATCATCAATAAACAACAACATGCCCGTGTTGAAAGATGCCATCTTACTACTTTAGCTGATTATAGTGTTGTATTTGAAATTTTATATTTTATTGATTCATCTGATTACAAACTTTATCTTGACATTCAACAACAGATATACATTGAAATACTGGATACCTTCACAAAAAAGGGAATTGATTTTGCTTTTCCGGGTCAAACATTTATTTTGCAGCATCCACTCGAAGTAAACAAAAACAAACAATAATTTATTTCAATTAACTTTCACCACACAAAAAATTATGCCACATGGAAAATGAAAATGCAGAAAAACAAAATGCGTCCCGCAGAAGTTTTATTAAAAATGCATCTTTAGCCGCAGCAGGTTTTTATATAGTGCCTCGTCATGTTTTGGGCAGAGGTTATATTGCGCCAAGTGATAAATTAAACATCGGGGCAATTGGTGCCGGTGGCAAAGGCGGAGATGATATCAGTCATTTTTTTGCGAGTGGTAAAGCAAATATTGCTGTGTTATGTGATGTGGACGACAGGAGTTCTGCAGAGAGCAGGAAAAAATTTCCCAACGCAAAATATTATAAGGATTTCCGGGAAATGTTAGATAAAGAGCATAAAAACATTGATGCATGCAATGTTTCTATTCCCGATCATAACCATGCTGTAGCTGCAATGGCTGCAATGCAATTGAACAAACATGTGTATGTACAAAAACCTTTAACACATGATATATATGAAGCACGCATGTTAACGCAAGCTGCACACCGTTATAAAATAGTTACACAAATGGGTAACCAGGGCGCAAGTGGCGATGGCGTAAGACAGTTAATTGATTGGTATAAAGCGGGCACTATTGGTGATGTAAAAGAGATTTATTGTTTTACTGACAGGCCTGTCTGGCCACAGGGAATTGATCGCGGTGAAAGCAAAACGGTACCTCCGGAACTTGATTGGAATTTATGGTTGGGCACTGCGCCACAAAAAGATTACATGGATAATCTTGTTCCTTTTAACTGGCGTGGATGGTGGGATTATGGAACCGGTGCTTTGGGTGATATGGCTTGCCATATTATGCAACCTGCATTTGCAGTATTGGGTTTAGGTTATCCTTCATCAGCAGAGTGCAGCGTTGCCACAAGATACGTTGCTAACTGGGAGAAGGCATATTATCCTGACAGCGGCCCGGTTTCATCACACATAATTCTTACGTTCAAACAAAAAGGTAAACAAGATTTAAAATTGCATTGGATGGATGGTGGTATTCAACCGCAACGCCCTGCAGAATTATTGCCAAGTGAAGAAATGGGTGACGGTGGCAATGGAATAATTTTCATCGGAACAAAAGGCAGTATGATGTCTGGAACTTATGGAATGAATCCTCAGTTGTTACCAACATCAAAAACTAAAACAACAATAGTTCCGCAAACAATTGCACGTGTACCAAATGGTGATGACGGCCATTATGCAGCATGGATTGAAGCAGCAATTGCCGGTTATGGAAGTAAAGAAGCAAACGATCTAAGTTCAAGATTTGATCTTGCCGGTCCACTCACAGAAAGCGTATTGATGGGGAATCTTGCAATCCGCAGTTATAACATCCGCACAAAAAATACAAATGGTGATTGGGATTATCCTGGTCAACATATTCAATTGGTTTGGGATGGTGACAATATGAAGATTACAAATTTTGAAGATGCCAACCAGTTTATAAAGAGAACGTACAGAGATGGATGGGCATTGGGAGTGTAGCCATAAAAATCATAATTGAAAAGTGAGAAATAATAACTTCTCACTTTTTTTCTTTTCTAAAAACATAGTCTCATATGTAGAACAATTTGCATGTTTAAAAATTCTTTGATTATCTACTGATATTTTAAATGTTTCCTGTAAATTTGAAAACATATAAACTTACAATTATGTATTCAGAGCAAGCAATACAACAAAGACAGTTTATTAGTGGTTCTATATTGGAAAGAAATCCCGACGAATGGATCACGGGTACAGAATGTATGACCAAAGATCAAACATCTTACCTGAAAAATTTAACTAATGAAGCAGGCGAAATGTTCGATGTAAGGCTATCAAAAGCTGCAGCGAATGAACACATCAAAAGATTAGAGCTAAAGCTCAATAAAAAATTTTAAGCTTCTCTTTTTCTTCTTTGTTGAAAAATTTTTTAGCAGTCTCATTTTAAATTTATCGAATATCCTTAATTGATGTTTGACCGAATGCTTCGATCATCTTATTCCTGTCAAACTCTTTTTCATTGTTCGATATCCAGATTGTTGCCACACCATTGCCGATAAAATTAGTAAGTGCCCTTGCTTCACTCATAAACCTGTCCACCCCCAACAAAAAAGCGAGGCCTTCAAGTGGAATAACTTTTACAGCAGTTAAGGTTGATGCGAGTATAATAAAGCCACTGCCGGTAACACCGGCTGCGCCTTTTGATGTTATCAATAACACACCGATTATTATGAATACCTGGTGCAATGAAAGATCAATGTTATATACCTGCGCCAAAAACATTACTGACATGGAAAGATAAATGGTGGTTCCGTCAAGATTAAAAGAATAACCTGCGGGAACAATTAATCCCGTTACCGATTTTGAACAACCCATTCTTTCCAGCTTTTCAATCAATGAAGGCAAAGCTGCTTCCGATGACGACGTGCCTAAAACAATCAACAATTCTTCGCGTATGTATTTTAGAAATTTAAAGATGCTGATCTTGTAATAACGCAACAACACACCGAGCACAATAAAAATAAAGCAGATGCATGTTACGTAAACACAAACCATCAATCGGCCAAGCGGCAATAAAGTATGCAAACCAAATTTTCCGATAGTATATGCCATTCCTCCAAAAGCACCAAGCGGCGCAAGGAACATTATAAAATGCAAGGCTTTAAAAACATACTTTGACGCAATGGTTAAGGGTTGAATGATGCGTTTTTTGTTCTTGTATTTACTCAACCAAATGCCAAACACAATGGCAACTATTAGTATTTGCAAAGTTGGATTCTCTTTCAAAAAATGCCACCAGGTAAATTCTTTGGATTGCTGTACATAATTGGAAATATCGCCCCCTTTAATTTCAGAAATATTCACACCGCGACCCGGCTGTATTAAATGAGAAACAATTATTCCGATCAGCAATGCAAATGTTGTAACAACTTCAAAATATAAAATGGCCTTGCCACCAACACGACCAGTTTTTTTCAAATCACCCATATTACTTATGCCAAGCGATATAGTTAAAAAGATAATAGGATAAATAAAGTATTTGATTACAGTAATAAATGTATCACCAAGTACTTTCATTTTCACTGCCGTGTCCGGATAAAAATTGCCTAACAATGCCCCTGCTGTTATGGCCAACAAAACCCAGAAAGTAAGATTGGTGAAAATTTTTTTCATGTAATGATTATGCAGTTATTCTTTGTCTTGACAGAAAGGGTCTTTAACAGCAGCATTGAAATCATTCCATATTTCATTCACAATTTCAGCAGCAGGTTTTATATCTTTTATGAGTGTACTTACTTCACCGATCTCTAATTCACCTTCCGTAAGATCACCTTCAAGCATTCCCTTTTTTGCGCGGCCATGACCCAATATATTTTGCAACTCTTCTTTTGATGCACCATTTGCTTCAGCCTTGGTGATCGTTTCATAAAAATCATTTTTAAGCAATCTGACAGGCACTACTTTTTTTATGCAAAGCATTGTATCGCCTTCTTTGCTATGTACAATCGCTTCTTTAAATTTTATATGATTAGAAGCTTCATTACTGCAAACGAACCGGCTTCCAACCTGAACACCATCAGCGCCTAAAATCATGGCAGCCAGCATTTGCTTTCCTGTTGCGATTCCTCCGGCTGCTAACACAGGAATTTTAACTGCTTCTTTTACTGCGGGTATTAATACCATTGTTGTAGTTTCTTCGCGACCATTATGACCACCGGCTTCAAAGCCTTCAGCTACTACTGCATCACAACCTGCGTCTTCGGCCTTTTTTGCAAACATGCTGCTGCTTACAACATGCACAACAGTAATCCCATGTTGCTTTAAGACAGACGTCCATGTTTTAGGATTGCCAGCACTTGTAAAAATTATTTCTATTCCTTCATCAATTACTGTTTGAATATGTTTTTCAATATCGGGATATAATAAAGGAATATTTACACCAAAAGGTTTTGATGTTGCAGTCTTACATTTTACAATGTGATGTTTCAAGACTTCGGGATACATGCTGCCACTTCCGATCAAACCTAATGCACCGGCATTACTTACAGCACTTGCAAGCTTCCATCCACTTGTCCAAACCATACCTGCCTGAACGATTGGGCAATCAATATTGAAGAGTCTTGTTATCCGGTTATCGAATGCTGACATGCTTTGTAAAATAATATAAGCTGCTCAATAAATAAAATCCGTGTACACTAAAACAAAATGGAAAAATCAACAGCAAGAATCAATACAATGTAACTCTTTCATTGTAGTAGGATATAAATCTTTTCTTAATGGAATTCTGCTTGGCTTTTTCAACTTGGGCATTTGAACCACCTGAATTTACAGGTTGGGCTTGTTCAGCCTTTACTTCTTTATCGGAAATAAGTATGATCACCGTTATAATCAGCAATACAGATGCTGTGAAGATTAATATGCTTTTCAGATAGCGGATGGTAATTGGTTTATGCTACGAATATACTCGTAAACCTGTTCCTCGAATATTTTTTCATGTTAAAGAATTTAAAACAAATTACAGGCGCGGGCATAAAATAAGATTGTATTAGGTTTGCGCAATAATAACATTGCTATGAATGAGCCTTTTGTTCAGCGTATATTTTCTGAACTACAGGAAATTGAATCATCAGGATTATTAAAAAAAGAGCGCATTATCACAAGCCCGCAGGGCGCAGAAATTGTAGTAAATGACAAAACGGTTTTAAACTTTTGTGCCAATAATTATCTTGGGCTTTCTTCTCATCCAAAAGTAATAGAAGCTGCACATAAAGCCATTGAAAGCCATGGTTATGGCTTAAGCAGCGTGCGTTTTATCTGCGGTACGCAGGATATTCATAAAGAGCTAGAACAAAAGATAGCAACATTTTTAGGAACGGAAGATACCATTTTGTATTGCGCTGCTTTTGATGCAAACGGCGGCGTGTTTGAACCGTTGTTTAATGAGCAGGATGCTATTATAAGCGATGCGCTTAATCATGCTTCTGTTATTGATGGTGTGCGTTTATGTAAAGCGCAGCGTTATCGATACGAGCATAACAATATGGAAGACCTTGAAAATAAATTGGTGGATGCAGCACACTTACGCAGCCGCATAATTGTTACCGATGGATCTTTCAGTATGGATGGAACAATTGCGCAATTGGAGATTGTTTGTGAGCTGGCAGAAAAGTATGATGCTATTGTTATGATCGATGACAGTCATTCCACAGGGTTCTTAGGCAAAACAGGACGCGGCACGCATGAATATAAAAACGTAATGGGCAAAGTAGATGTCATTACTGGCACATTAGGAAAAGCATTGGGCGGCGCCAATGGCGGATTTACCAGTGGAAGAAAAGAGATCATTAAAATGCTGCGCCAACGTTCAAGGCCTTATCTTTTCTCAAACACATTGGCGCCTTCAATTGTTGGTGCTTCCCTTGCTGTGTTTGAGATGCTGACTGAAACAACAGAACTGCGTGATAAGCTTGAACGCAATACAAAATATTTCAGAACAAAAATTACAGAAGCCGGTTTTGATATAAAGCCGGGAGAACATCCTATTGTTCCTATAATGTTATATGATGCCGTTGTTGCTCAAAACTTTGCTTCGAAATTATTGGATGAAGGCATTTATGTAATTGGGTTCTTTTATCCTGTTGTACCAAAAGGACAGGCGCGCATTCGTGTACAGTTAAGCGCTGCGCACGAACTGCATCAGATTGATAAAGCTATTGAAGCGTTTACCAAAATTGGGAAGGAACTTGAGGTAATAAAATAAATAATTAATTTTTTTCTAAATAAAATGAACTTGAAATCTCAATTAAAGATCTTTTGCCTTTCTTTTATTGTTTTCTTATTTAACTCCTGCACAAACAACAACGTCACATCAGACGATAGCCTAAAAAAATATTTTGATCAATATCATGTTACCGGAACGTTTGGCATGTATGATAATGGCCATGCACAATTCACTATTTATGATATTCATCGTTTTGCCGACAGTGCCTACTTGCCTGCTTCTACTTTTAAAATAGTGAACTCATTGATCGGTTTACAAACGGGCGTTATCTCCAACGAAAAAATGGTTATTCCTTGGGATGGTGTTGTTCGCGCAGATACGAACTGGAATAAAAATCTTACCATGGAACAGGCTTTTAAACTTTCTGCAGTTCCCTACTACCAGGAAGTTGCAAGAAGAATCGGAAAAGATACCATGCAGCATTGGCTCGATAGCATTGGTTACGCCGCTAAGAATGGTCGCGCGGTTATTCATACCGATCTTGATAGCTTCTGGCTTGATAACAATTTTAAAATAACCGCCGATGAACAATTAGGCTTAGTGGAAAAATTATATTTTGATCAGTTACCTTTTCAAAAACGCGTACAGGAAGTTGTAAAAAAAGTAATGCTGCAGGAAGATAATTCCAATTATAAATTAAGTTATAAAACAGGTTGGGGGTTTAAAGAAGATGGAAGTTCAATCGGATGGATTGTTGGTTGGGAAGAAGAAAATCTACATCCTTATTTTTTCGTGCTGCAGATAGAGGGCCCGCAGAATATGGATATGAAAAATATTCGCATCGATATTCTTAAAAACATCCTCACACAATATGGCTTTTTCAAAGGAATAAAATAATACCCACAGCTTTTAAGGCCTTATTATTGATTTAATCAAAGCATAAATTTTTAATCACTACTACTCAATTGGCGCAATGCTTGTAGATTGCAGCTGCTTATGTTTTCGTTTGAACATACAGAATATTTATACGGTTTATTCATCATTATTCCGCTGGCTTTGCTTTTTCTTTTTGTATTGCACTGGAAGAAAAAAGTAAAGAGGTCGTTGGGTGATGAAAAACTTATTGATCAACTTACAAAAACATATTCGGCTAAACGTTACAAGCTAAAGTTCCTGCTTATACTTTCAGCAATTTCTCTTTTGATAATTGCAACCGCCAATTTAAGAAAACCCGTTACCGGTGAGAAAGAAAAGAAAGGAGGTATTGATGTAATGATCGCGCTCGATCTTAGCAAAAGTATGTGGGCTGAAGATGTAAAACCATCAAGACTTGAAGCATCAAAGGATTTTATCAATTCATTGTTCGACAGGCTGGGCGATGATCGTGTTGGGCTTGTTTTGTTTGCCGGCCGAGCATTTTTACAAATGCCGCTTACGAATGATTTTTCCATAGCAAAATTATATATTTCAAATGCTTCGCCGGATGCTGTGCCTATGCAGGGAACTGTTATCGGCAATGCATTAGAACTTTGTGAGAACTCATTCAACACACAGGAAAAAAAGTATAAGAGTATTATCCTGGTTACTGATGGTGAAGATCATGATCCGCACGCAATAGAAATATTGCAGCAGCTATCTGATAACGGAATTATTGTAACCACAGTTGGCGTTGGCAGCGCAGAAGGCTCACCTATTTTGGAGCCGGGCACCAACACATATAAAGTTGATATGAATGGCCAAACAATTATGAGCAAGTTGAATGAAAATGAATTGAAACAGATCGCACAAAGTACAGGCGGCATCTATCAGCATCTTGACAATATTCCTTCAGCGGTAAATAATATTTCAGCGGTTTTAAACAGCATGGATAAAAAAGCTATTGAAGGCAACGGCGACACTAAAGAGTACGCCTCTTTGTATCCATTGTTTGTGTTAAGTGCATTGCTGATACTGATTGCCGAAATATTTATTCCCGAAATAAAAAGAAACAAAAACTGAAAATTCTATCAACCATATTGCTTCTTTTTTTCACAGCCACATTATATGCTCAAAACGCAAACAATGATATTGCAAAAGGAAATGAGGCCTATCGAAAAGGCGATTATGATGAAGCAGTAAAAAACTATCAAACCGCATTAAAGAAAGACGCTTCAAATACCACTGCGCGTTTTAATCTTGCGAATGCTTTGCAGAAACAGGATCATATAAATGAAGCGAATAAAAATTATGATAAAGTAATTGAAACGGTTAATCTCAATTCCATGAAAGCAGAATCTAATTACAACAAGGCACTCGCATTCATAAAAGGAAAAGATTTGCTAAGTGCGATCAATTCTTTCAAAGCTTCTTTAAAAGAAAATCCAAATGATGATGAAACCCGGGAAAACCTGCAAAAAGCATTGAATGAATTAAACCAGCAACAGAAAAATCAGCCACAAAGCAATAAACAACAGCAGAATCCCAAACAACAAAAGCAGCCGCCTCTAAGTAAACAAATGATGCAGCAAAAGTTTAATGAATTGCGTAACCAGGAAAATCAACTGCAACAAAAGCTACAGAACAAAAACAACACAACCCAGCCTGAAAAAGATTGGTAATAAGACCGGTTTATTTTCTTTTATATACGGGAACTGTGCTGCAAGGCTCGCCATACATAATGCTCTTTACAAAAGGCTGAAGCTTTGCTGTAATAGTAAGATAAGCGCTGTCAGGGATCTTTACATCTCCGCATCCTTTAACAACAACACGTTTATCAAAATAATCGTTTGTGTTAATTGTGCTGATGTTATTCAGTATAATCGTTTCAACCAGTTTTTCCCTATCACCCAATACAATATTTTTTACAGCAGGCTGCAGATATGTGGCAGCAAGCATGTACGCCCACACAGGAATGATTGCATCTGTTGAACATATAACCGCAACATTGCAGTTCTCGAATTCAGACCAGTTTGTTTTTTTTAATGCTTCGCGAAATTCTTTTTCTTTTATGATCAACCCGCGAAACAAATAATCTTTTAAATCAAAGACTTTTATCATTTCTTTTGGATAGAAATCTTCAAGATCTAAAGTCATCAATCCACTTGCCTCAACACGGTTCATTATCAAATCGCTTGCTTGCATAATCATTATTTGTTCAAAGTTACTAAACCTTAAAGCTTATAAAAAACAAAGGCGGCCGCGCGGCCGCCTTTGTTTGATGTTGTTTGAATTTTATTAATAAAATTTGTAACGATCATCTTCTACATCTGCAGCTTTGCGCAAGGCTGTGATTGCCTGGGATACCTGCTGTTTAAGCATTTGCTCCAATTGCTGTTTTTGAAGTTCCGCTGATTGCCCGAGTGATGGTCCGCCAAAAACACCTTCTGATTGTACTACAAAAACACCGGAGTTTCCTGCCAATGGATCACTCTTTTTATGTAAAAGCTGTTTGTTGAATGCAGCACCGATAAATTTAGGTTCGTTGCCAATAGCCGGTACAATGTATGCACCGAAACTTAAGCTGTCAGCATTCTGCACTGTTTGATGCGCATTCTGTGCAACCTGCAGCAAGCTGCTGCCCTTCATCTGTTTATCAATAATGATCTTCGCTTTCTTTTCATTACGCACCAAAGGCTCTACTGTTGATTGAACAGAGTTGGGTGAAGCAAGCCCTTTGGAACTTACTGAAGTAAGTATGGCAACAATGTAATTATCGTTCATGTTTTGCGGTGTAGAAACAGCGCCGACTTTGTTATCATAAGCCCACCTGATCAAATCTCTGCTTTCGCCTAATCCCGGAACGGTAAAATCGTTTTGCTTGAATTCCTGGGAAGACAAAACGGTGAGGTTTTGCTTTTTGGCATTGGCTTCAAAATCTTTCTGGTTCTGGCTTGCAGCAGCAAACTGGGATGCTGCGTTATCAGCTGCATTATCTGTTTCTGTGCTTGCTGTTATTGACTTTGCCTGGTAAGCGATCTTATAACCAGTTTCACTTCCTTTCTGACCAAGTATTTCAACATAATGATATCCATAAACAGTTTGAACAACTTTTGTTTGTCCCACATGCCCGGTGAAAGCAAAATCGTTGAAAGCAGGATCCATTTGGCCTGAAGGGAAGTAATCATACACACCACCGTTATCCCTGCTGCCGGGATCATCTGAATATACTCTTGCAACAGAATCAAACGATACTCCGCTCTTTATTAAAGCAATGGCGCTATCTAGTCTTTTTATGGCAGCGCTATCATCTCTGATTGGGGTAAACTGTCCTGTACTTTGGTCCTGCTGCTGTGTTGCAACTAATATGTGGCGCACTTTTGCAGAATCAGGCATCGCCTGCTTCGCTACTATTTTTGCAAGTACATAGTCATTACCATTTATATATGGACCGAATACTTCTCCCACAGAAAGCCTGAACAAAGTGTCCTTAACTGTTTCTGTTATTTTGCTGCCTGCAACAAAACTGTTATAAAATTGTTTGTCGCTGGAATTAGAATTCAAGAAAGATTTTTCATCGTTTGAAGCAGCAAATTGCGCTTTTAATTGACTAAGGTTGTTGCGTAAAGCCTCAGAATCGGCCGCACTTGGTGCACCACTGAAAGACACGTATGATATAGTGCGCGTTTCATCATCTCTTTTAAATTGCGCTTCATGCTTTTTTATATATGCTGCCATTTCATCACCGGTAACTGTTACTGAACTATCCGAAACAGTTGTATATGGTACAAACACAAAAGATGCTTTTGCCATCGCATTGGCATCAGCATTCATTTTTTCAGACATCCATTTTGGAACATACACAGCACCGGTTATTAAAGACTGGTACTTTTCAGCCTTTGTTTGCATAATGGTTGGATCTATATAAGCCTCAGTAAAATTTTTTACCTGGGGATCATTCGCCCTGCTTTTTATAGCAGCAATTTGTTTTTTTGCAGTGTTGGCATCATACACACCTGTTTTTGGGTTTGTAAAATATTGCTGCATGAACTGTGGCGGGTTATTGCCAAACAGGATATCTGAAAGCTCGTTGGAATTAACATCAATGCCAAGTTTTTCTGTTTCCTGGTCTACAATGATTTGGTTAACCATAAAATCCCAAACTTGCGGGATCAACTGGCTGTGTTGATACTGGCCATTATTCATCTGATCATAAAAACTTACTTTATGTTCAAATGTATCGCGACCTATGATTTCGCCGTTGACCTTGCCTATCGTTGAGCTTGTGCTCATAGAAGCGCGGCCCTTATTAAAAAAATAATCCTGTACTATAAATGCAAGCAGAGAAACGCCAATCGCGCCGGAAATTATCCAGGCTGCTCTGTCCCGGATCTTCTGAATAAGTGACATATCAATTTTTAAAGGATGGCAAAAATAGGGGAATTGGGGGTTAGAACAAATTGTGAGTGATAACCTTTGTTGCTTTCACATTTTTCAGCTGACTTTGTTGTCCATTTTTTTTGTGAAACCTGAATTAACATCCACCTGTTGAAAGCATCATTCTTTTGTGGGAAACACTCCTTTTCATCCATCCAAAGTTGAATAACTATAGAATAAAAACCAGTCTTTTACAAGGAACCATGCTAACGACAGATTTAGACACATTATCTGATATTGATTATAACATGCGTATCATGTGAATTAAAAATACTGATCTCATCAACGGTTGTTTTCAACATACTGTTAAAATCTATTCAAAATTCAAACAGGCTGCATTCCGTCTATGTGAAATACCTGTGAATTCCGGCTTAATAAACTGTCTTAATTTAACTTTGTACAATGTGGATAACAAAGTTTTAACCATATCCACACCCGTAATAGTAATAAGTTCTTTTATAAAAATTGTTTTTATTAATACAAATACTATGGTAGATATAAACATAGAGAGAGCAAGGACTGAAGTAGACAGGCGAGGATTTTTGGATATGGAAGTAGATGCTTCTGTTGATTTGTTTTGTGAAATAGAATTATTAAAAAAAGAAAAGAGTGCCATTGTGCTTGCGCATTATTACCAGGAACCTGATATACAGGATGTAGCTGATTATATCGGCGATAGCCTTGGACTGGCTCAGCAAGCTGAAAAAACGAATGCAGATATAATCGTTTTTGCAGGCGTTCACTTCATGGCAGAAACTGCAAAAATTCTTAATCCAAATAAAAAGGTTTTGTTGCCCGATCTGAAGGCAGGCTGCTCCTTGGCAGACAGTGCTCCGGCAAATATTTTTAAGGCTTTCAGGGAAAAGCATCCCGATCATATCGTTATCTCATACATTAATTGCACAGCAGATATAAAAGCGATGAGTGATATTATCTGCACAAGCAGCAATGCTCAAAAAATAATAGAAAGCGTTCCTAAAGATCAGCCCATCATTTTTGCTCCCGATAAAAATCTTGGCGCTTATCTTATTAAGAAAACAGGCCGCGATATGTTATTGTGGAACGGTGCCTGCATGGTGCACGAAATTTTCAGCCAGCAAAAAATATTAAAGTTGAAAACCCTAAATCCCAACGCAAAAATTATTGCGCATCCTGAATGTGAAGAAACTGTTTTACAATATGCAGATTATATCGGAAGCACCACGCAATTATTAAAATTCGCCATTACTGATTCGGCCAATGAATTTATTGTAGCAACGGAAACAGGAATTTTACACCAGATGCAGAAAGATGCGCCTTTGAAAACTTTTATTCCGGCGCCGCCGGATAATATGTGCGCATGCAATGATTGCCCGCATATGAAATTAAATACGCTCGAAAAATTATATCTCTGTATGAAGTATGAGCAACCTGAGATTTTAATGGATGAAAAAACAAGAGTAGCTGCATTAAAACCAATACAGCGCATGCTTGAGATAAGCAGGCTGCAGGTTTAGGCGGGTAACTATAAATATTTATCTCCTTTTTTCTTTTTTACTTCGGCTAAAAAATCTTTAACCTGTTGTTCTTTTTCCTTTTTGCAGATGAGCAATACATCTTTGGTGTCGACGATTATGAAATCATCAAGCCCCTGTAACACTAACAGTTTTTCCTCGGGTGCGGATATAAAAGAATTTATTGAGTCGAAAGTGATGACATTATCACTGGTAATAACGTTTCCGTTTTTATTTTTCGCCAAGTTATTATAAGCACTGTTCCATGTGCCGAGATCACTCCATCCGAAAGCTGCAGGAATAACAAAAACATTTTCTGCTTTTTCCATGATAGCGTAATCAATAGATATATTAATGCATAAAGGATAGATGCGGCCTAATGCTGCTTTTTCTTCAGACGTATTGAAATTGTTTTTTTCTGCAGCAAAAAGTTCAAACATCTCCGGCTGGAATTGTTCAAAAGCCGCGAGAATAGTTTTTACATCCCAGATGAAAATACCGGAATTCCATAAAAATTCTTCGCTCGTTAAAAATGTTCGGGCTAATTCAATATCCGGTTTTTCTATAAAAGTTTTTACTTCGTAAACGTTACCATCTTTAACGGTATTAATATCATACTGAATATATCCGTAACCGGTATTAGGGTATGTTGGTTTAATACCAAGTGTTACGAAAGCGGCGTTGTTCTTTGTGAAGTTTAGCGCCTGCAATGTCAGTGTTTTGAATGTTTCTATGTCACTTACTATATGGTCGCTTGGGGCTACCACCAACACTGCGTCGGGATCTTTTTGTAAAAGTTTAAAAGAGATATAACTAACACAGGGTGCTGTATTTTTTCTGCTTGGTTCTGATAAAATATTTTCAGGTTTTATACCCGGTAACTGTTGTCTCGTTATATCAACATATTCATCAGAGGTTATAATAAAGATATTCTCAGGAAGTATAAAAGATGTATAGCGTTTATAGGTTGATTGTATAAGCGTTTCACCACAGCCGAGAATATCTAAAAATTGTTTGGGATAACCAGAGCGGCTCTTTGGCCAAAATCTTGTCCCTAAACCGCCGGCAAGAATAGCCGCGTAAAAATGTTCGTTCATAAAGATGCAAGATATTTAAATTATTCCTTCACGAATAAGATCATGTAAATGTATAAAACCCAGGAAAGCATCATTATCATCCACAACTATCAACTGATTAATGCCATGCGCATTCATTTTATCAAGCGCTTCTACAGCAAGCGTTGTATGTGTTATTTTTTTGGGTTCAGCCACAGATATATCAGCAGCTTTCAAATTTTTTATATCATCCGTTTTTTCAAGCAGTCTTCTTATATCTCCGTCAGTAATAATACCGGTAATCTTATCTTTTTCATTTAAAACGGCAATGGCTCCCAACCTACCCTTTGATATTCCTACGATAACATCTTTAAAGGCTTTATTCTCATTAATAACAGGCTTTTCGTTTAGCCTGTAAATATCATCAACCCTTAAATACAATCGCTTGCCCAAATTGCCGCCCGGATGAAATTTTGCGAAATCTTCACTATCAAAACCATTCAGTTGCATAAGGCAAACGGCAAGCGCATCACCCATAACCATTTGTGCTGTTGTGCTGCTTGTAGGAGCCAGGTTATTAGGGCAGGCTTCTTCACTAACAGTTGTGTTTAAAAAAATATTAGCATGTTTTACAAGAAAAGATGCTTCATTCCCTGATACCGCTATTAATATATTGCCGGCGTTTTTAATTAATGGAACCAACACTTTTATTTCCTCACTCTCACCGCTTTTACTTAAAATAAGTACAACATCATTTGGCTGAATCATTCCAAGATCACCATGAATAGCATCCCCCGCATGCATGAACAAAGCTGCTGTGCCTGTTGAGTTTAGTGTAGCAACAATTTTTTGCGCTACGATAGCGCTTTTGCCAATGCCGCTTATAACCACACGGCCTCCGCATTGCTGTATTGTTTTTACAGCCTCTTCAAAAGCGTTATCAATAAAAGGGATCAATCCTGCAATAGCAGCAGCTTCTTTCGTTATTGTGTTAACAGCAGATTGTTGTATGCTTGTCTTCATCCGTCGCAAATGTACAGTGTTGTTTTTAAGAGCAATGTGAATTAAAGCCTATTAACTTTAACGTGAGGTTTGGGTGTTAATTTCACTACCAGTGACATAGAAACAACTTGTCCCGCAACTGTGCTACTGTGTACCCACAAGTTTTCTTTGGAAAAACTGTTAAAAGGCCATTCGTACCTGCAAGCTCATTTCTTCGATATAACTTCGATCCATTGGATCGAAGAAACATCGGGTATATTTTGTAAAAATAAGCCTGCAGGTACTTCCCGGATACGAGGCGGGTTACAATACAGTAACGTTCAGCCAGGTTGTGCAAAGAATGAAGTATATTAATTTTTAAAGATGTGGGTACACGGTAGCTTAAGATGAACGATGCGAAATAAAAGTTCGCAGATAGTTTAACGCAAGGGTTGGGTGTTATTTCACCCCAAAGACATAGAAACAACTTATCCCGCAACTGCGCGAATAGGGTTTTGCACAGAAGCTCAATTCAATCAGTCTATGTGTTTCCTCTATGCGGACTATGTGACTGTACCGAAGTACCGGTACAGGTTGTGGTTAATTTTATAAGTCTGCATTATTATAATATTGAATTTCACTTCGAACATTCAAAACTCACGTTAACTTTAACGAATTGAGATAGGAAAAAAATCTTTAATGGCTTATTTTTGTTACAACCACGTGAGAAACTCCGCATAATTATATTGTAGCAGTTTTTGAAAATTAAAATGGATTTAGTACCTTAAAATTTATTACGGCTCCCATCTTAAGAGAGGCGGAAATTTGTGAACAAATGGCAAAGAAATTACTTGTAAAAGAGTCTGCAGAAAAGTCGACTGAAAAGAGCGCTGCAAAAAAATCAGTCCCTCAAAAAGAAAATTTAAACGGCAACCATAACATTTATGATTCTCTATATGAACATTTTGGCTTCTCGCAATTTAAAGAAAGGCAGGAAGAAGCGATAAGAAGCCTGTTAAGCGGAAGAGATACGTTTGTTATTATGCCAACCGGTGGCGGTAAAAGTTTATGTTACCAATTGCCGGCACTAATGCAGGAAGGTTGTGCTATTATAGTAAGCCCATTGATAGCCCTGATGAAAAACCAGGTTGATCTTATACGCGGCTACAGCGAAAAAGATCATGTGGCACATTTTTTAAATTCTTCTTTAAACAAAGGCCAGATAAAGGAAGTAAAAGATGATCTGAAGGCCAGCAAAACAAAATTATTATATGTTGCTCCTGAAACATTAACAAAGCAGGAGAATCTTGACTTCTTCAGAGATCTTAAAATTTCTTTTTTCGCAGTGGATGAAGCGCATTGCATTTCAGAATGGGGCCACGACTTCAGGCCTGAATACAGGCGGCTTCGCGAAATGATGGATATCATTGATGAAAAAATTCCGGTTGTAGCACTAACTGCAACAGCAACACCAAAAGTGCAAAGCGATATTGTAAAAAACCTCGGCCTTCGTAATCCGAATATTTTTATTTCCTCGTTCAACAGGCCAAACCTGTATTATGAAATCCAACCCAAGGTTAAGAAAGATCAAACCGTAAAAGCGCTCGTTCGGTTTATAACAAACATGTCTGGAAAAAGCGGGATCATTTATACGCTTAACCGCAAGACAACAGAAGAGCTCGCAGAGATTTTAGTTGCTAATAATATTAAAGCTGTTGCTTATCATGCCGGTCTTGATTCTAAACTGAGAGCAGAAAGGCAAGACTTGTTTTTAAATGAAGATACACAGGTAATTGTTGCAACTATTGCATTTGGAATGGGCATTGACAAGCCCGACATACGCTTTGTAATTCATTTCAACATACCCAAATCAATAGAAAATTATTACCAGGAAACAGGCCGTGCCGGGCGCGATGGACTGGAAGGGAAATGTATTTTATATTACTCGCATAAAGATGTAAGCAAGCTGGAACATTTAATGCGCGATAAGCCATTAAGTGAAAGAGAGGTTGGCGCGCAATTGATTAATGAATCGGTTGCTTATGCGGAGAGTTCTGTGTGCAGAAGAAAAATTTTACTGCATTATTTTGGTGAAGAACGCAAAGAAGAAAACTGTGGCAATTGCGACAATTGTCTTCATCCAAAAGAAAAGATCGAAACAAAAGATGAAGTGGTTAAAGCGCTGAAAGTAATTAAAGCATTGGATGAGAAGTTTCCGGCAGACTATGTTGTAACAATTATAATAGGAAAACTTACGCCGCAAACAACCATGTTCCGTCATGAAGGATTTCCTGAGTTTGGTATTGGCAAAGATAAAGGTGAACATTTTTGGAATAGTTTAATAAGACAGATGTTGCTCAGCAATATTATAAGAAAAGATATTGAAGAATATGGGTTGCTGAAATTTACGGAAGCAGGCGTTAAGTTTATAAAGAAGCCGACTTCATTCAAGATTGTTTTGAATAATTTGTTTGAAGAAGCGAATGAAGATGATGAAGAAAATGAAAGCAACGGCACAGGTGCAGCCGCAGATGAAAAGTTGTTTGAAATGCTGAAAGAGTTGCGCCATGAAGAAGGCAAAAAGAAAAAGCTTCCACCGTTTGTTATCTTTCTCGAAAGTTCGTTGCAGGACATGGCAACCATGTATCCTACCACGTTGGCTGAGCTCGAAAAATGCCAGGGCGTAAGCAAAGGCAAAGCATTAAAATTCGGAAGGCCATTTGTAGATATGATTGCAAATTATGTTGAAGAAAACGATGTTGAAAAACCAGATGATTTTGTAATGCGGTCCGTTGCCAACAAAGGCAGTAACAAAATTTACATCATTCAAAATATTGATAAAAAAATTCCGTTGGCAACTATTGCACGCAATAAAGATCTGCGTCTTGATGGATTGCTGGAAGAAATGGAAACCATTGTGGCAAGCGGCACACGGTTGAACCTTGATTATGCCATTGATGATATGAACCTTGATGATTATGATAAAGATGAAATAATTGATTACTTTAAAAACTGTGACGACTCTTCTTTGCAGGTGGCACAGGAAAAGTTGTCTGATAGCGGTTATAACTGGGAGCAACTTAAAATAATGCGTATTAAGTTTTTAAGCGAGTACGGGAATTAGTTTTTCTTCAAGTAAAATTTAATAAAGCTTGAACGTGCATGTTCAAGCTTTATTTTTTACTCGCATTCATCTCTGTTATTTTTGTCGCAAATTCGCTTGCATGAAGAATACACCTTTCACACAGAAGCACATAGAATTAAAAGCAAAGATGGCTGAGTTTGCCGGTTATAATATGCCCATAAGTTATACAGGCATTAATGATGAACATGCGGCTGTACGCAATAATGCGGGCGTGTTTGATGTGAGCCACATGGGTGAATTTATTTTGAAAGGTGAATATGCTTTGGATTTAATTCAACGTGTAACAACCAATGATGCTTCCAAATTAACCAACAGCAAAGCGCAATACAGTTCTTTCACAAACAATGAAGCAGGTATTGTTGATGATTTAATTGTTTATTGTATTGAAGAAAACAAAGTGTATATGCTTGTTGTAAATGCAGGTAATATTGAGAAAGACTGGAACTGGATCGCATCACACAATTCCCCCCTGCAGGGGGGGCAAGGGGGGGCTGTAGAAATGCATAACATCAGCGACAAAACCTGTTTGCTTGCCATACAAGGTCCCAATGCTACAAAGATCTTACAGCCATTAACTGAGATAGATATTCTCAATCTTAAATATTACACATTCGTAAAAGGAAAGTTTGCCGGTGTTGATAATGTGCTCATCAGTGCAACGGGTTACACCGGTGCAGGAGGAGTAGAAATTTATTTTGAAGATAAAGATGACAACGCTTCAACAATATGGGATGCCATTTTTGAAGCAGGCAAATCAGCCGGCATAAAACCGATTGGCTTAGGTGCAAGAGATACGTTGAGATTAGAAATGGGATATTGCTTATATGGTAATGATATTGATGATACAACATCTCCGCTTGAAGCAGGTTTAGGTTGGATAACCAAACTAAATAAGCCATCATCATTTACAGCAAAAGAAATTTTAGAAAAGCAAAAATCAGAAGGCATTAAAAGAAAGCTGGTTGGTTTTGAAATGATCGATCGCGGTATTGCGCGTCATGATTATTTAATTAAGGATGCTGATGGAAATACAATTGGAAAAGTTACAAGCGGCACGCAATCACCTTCATTAAATAAAGCAATCGGAATGGGTTACGTTGATGTGGTTTACGCAGGGTTAGACAATGAAATTTTTATTGAGATACGTAACAACCTGCTAAAAGCGAAGATTGTAAAAATGCCGTTTAGTTAGGTGTCTGACACCTGTTACTCACTCCATTCGCCTGCGCCCATTCTTATTACTTCATATTCATCTTTCGTGCAATCAATGACAGTTGAAGGGACCATTCCGCCCGTGCCGCCGTCAACAACAATATCAACAAGGTTTTTAAAATTCTCATACATTAATTCTGGATCAGTATATTCTTCCACCATTTCTCCCGGTAATGATGCAGATAAGATAGGATGTTCTAACTGCCGCACAATTTCTCTTGCAATATTATTATCAGGAATACGCAATCCAATTGTATGCTTATTGCTCTGCAGAATTTTCGGCACTTCTTTGCTTGCAGGTAAAATGAATGTGTATGCACCAGGCAAATGTTCTTTCAACATGCGATACAATGGCGTTGAAATCCCTTTCGTGTATTTGCTCAGATCACTTAGATCATAACAAATGAAACTTAACTGTGCTTTTTGCGGCTGCACATTTTTGATCTTGCAAATTTTTTCAATTGCTTTTTGTTGAAAGATATCGCAACCCAAACCATAGATTGTATCTGTTGGATAAATTATAACGCCGCCATCCAGTAAACATTCTCTAATGGTTTTTATATGCCGGCCGTTGGGATTTTCAGCATTAACATGCAGTAACATGTTTAAATATTTAGATGAGGTTAGCAAAAAACATTATCACTAAGTTAGATAAAATCCTTTTTATTTTTACGAATGCCAATGAAAGAAACGAATCGTATAATTCCTGCGAAGTCATCTGTTTATCTTGAAGGACCAAAAAGCCGCAGCTATGAGTTTATATTCAGTATTAAATTATGGATGCAGTTTATCAAAGGATTTCGCACGCTTCATTTTGTTGGTCCGTGCATTACTGTTTTTGGATCTGCGAGATTTAAAGAAGATCATATCTATTATCAAAAAGCGAGAGAGTTTGGTAAACGCATTGCAGAAGTTGGATTTACAACAATGACAGGCGGCGGCCCGGGAATTATGGAAGCGGCAAACCGAGGCGCGTATGAAAATGGCGGCATGTCTGTAGGCTGTAATATTAAATTACCCTTTGAACAAAAAGTAAATATCTATGTAAATAAGAGCATAACATTTGATTATTTTTTTGTGCGCAAAGCATTGCTTATAAAATATTCTTATGCATTTATATGCATGCCCGGCGGATTTGGAACGATGGATGAATTTTTTGAAACACTTACATTAATTCAAACCAAAAGCATTACACAGTTTCCTGTTATTTTATTTGGAAAAGAGTATTATAAAGAATTGGCTGATCTAATGGCCGACATGGTAAAAGCACAAACGATCAATCCCGAAGATCTCCAACTGGTTTTAATAACAGATAGTGTTGATGAAGCCATGCATCATATACGCACGTATATTATGGGGAACTATAAAATAAAGGAGCGTAAAAAATTATGGTGGCTGCTTGAAAGAAGATAGGAAGAGCAGCAAGCCAGTGCTTTAACTGCTCTTATTGCACCTATGAAAGACAAAAAGCTTTATTATAATTTATAACAAACATTTTACGATAAAAGGAATAGCATTGTTTTCTTCATCATCAACAAGCAAATATTTTCAATGCTATTCCCGATTGCTTTTCTCATTTGGTAATAAATTCTTTGGAGGCTCTCTTTATATAGGAAAAGCCGGAACATTATTGTGCTGCGTCAACCAGGGGTTTATTCAATTAATGAAGGCATTCAATCATCAATCAGATCATAGAGACCTATATAATCCTTTCAGCATAAAGAAATAGTAGTTGGTAAGTTGCAAATAGTATTTTAAAGAAAAAAAAATATGCAAACGATAAGTGATTTTATTTTGATAAAAATCATCTATTATGACCACGATAACTGCTAACTACAATAAACCGGGTGCCTTTAAAACTATTTTGTTCGCATGGTTAATTGCGGGCAGCCTCGATATTCTAACTGCATTTGTTGATTATTATTTAAAAACAGGAAAAGGGCCTGAAGGTGTTTTGAAATTCATTGCCAGCGGTGTTTTTGGAAAAGCTGCTTTTGGCGATAATGATTCAATGGTATGGATAGGTTTATTACTGCATTTTGTAATAGCCTTGTTATTTACTATAGCTTTCTTTCTGCTTTATCCAAGATTAAAATTCCTGCGCATTAATATTGCTTTAACTGCAATAATTATCGGAATAATTATTTGGTTGATTATGAGTCGGGTTATAGTGCCGCTAAGCAATACACCCAAATACCCTTTTAATCCTATTAATGCAATAAAGGCAGCGCTTATTTTAATTTTTATGATAGGGTTTCCGCTGTCTATTATTTTTAAAAAATATTATGCAGGAAATCTGCAGCAAAATATATAAGTGCTTATATATTTAACTGAAGAGATATTCAACATCTTCTTTTGTAAGGCTCTTTACAAAAGTTGCATCATCTGTAATTAATTCTGCGGCTAAAGCACGTTTACGTTCCTGCAGCTTCAGTATTTTATCTTCAACTGTGTCTTTACAGATCATACGGTAAGCAAAAATATTTTTTGTTTGCCCTATGCGATGCGTTCTGTCAATCGCCTGCTGTTCTACGGCAGGGTTCCACCATGGATCAACTATATACACATAGTCTGCTGCGGTTAAATTCAAACCAACACCACCAGCTTTCAACGATATCAAAAACACACGGCAATTCTCATCAGTTTGAAAACGTTGAATAGCCTTTTCCCTGTCAATAGCAGAAGTGCTTCCGTCAAAATAAGCATAATCAATTCCAAGCTCTTTCATTTTTTCTTTTATCAATGCAAGCATGCCTAAAAATTGCGAGAACACCAGCGCTTTGTGATCACCGATATTTTCAGATATTTCTCTTCCCAGTTCTTCCAGCTTTACAGAAACGTTAGGATATTTTTCTTCATCATTTATAATTGCCGGGCTGTCGCATATTTGCCGCAACTTCATTAAACCCTGCAAAATGGTAAGCTGTGATTTATTCGCTCCTTTCTCTTCAACAGTTCCTAAAATTTTATCGCGGTAATCGTTGCGGTAAGCTTCATAGATCTTTCTTTGTTCATCAGGCATTTCGCAGAAAAGAATCATTTCACTTTTTTCAGGCAGGTCTTTCGCTACCTGTTCTTTAGTTCTTCTTAAAATAAATGGGTATAAAAGTTTCCGCAAATGTTCTTTCTGATCTTTCTCGCCAAACTTATCAATCGGTATGGCAAATTCCTGGCGGAAAAATTCCATGCTGCCCAGCATACCGGGATTTAAAAAATTCATTTGCGCAAACATGTCAAACGTATTGTTCTGCAAAGGCGTTCCACTCATACACAAACGATTCTTTGCATTCAACAAACCTGCGGCTTTTGTTACTTTACTGTGCGGATTTTTTATCGCCTGGCTTTCATCAAGAATAACATAATCAAATTCGGCTTCAGTAAACAATTGTATATCGCTGCGCAATGTTCCGTAAGTTGTAATTACGATATCTGCACTTTGAAATGCATCCAATTGTTGCGAACGCGCACTTCCATGATGAATAAACCATGACAAAGAAGGCGTGAATTTTTTTATTTCATTCTCCCAGTTAAACATAAGCGAAGTGGGACACACCACTAATGCTCTTATTTTACTGTACTGATTTTTATAATGATGAAGAAATGATAAAGCCTGCACGGTTTTACCCAAACCCATATCATCCGCAAGAATACCGCCCCAGTTTACTTCACTTAAATAATTGAGCCACTGAAAACCTGAGATCTGGTAAGGCCGCAGTACATGCGCCAAATGCTCTGGCGGATCAATTTGTTTTACTGAATGGTGTTCTTTTAATCGTTCATATTTTTCTTCAAGCCTGAAAAACACTTCTTCTTCATTACGCTGCGCATACAATTCTTCAATAACACCAAAATGATATTTGCTTAATTTGATGTTGGTTGCTTTGCCCTCACCCACCGCAAACAACATGGAATAGCGGCGGATCCAGTCTTCAGGTAAAATTCCCAGCGTGCCATCCTGCAACGGAACAAACTGTTGCTTATTGGCTAATGCTTTTTTTACATCAGCAACCGTAACTTTCTGTTCGCCAAAATGAATGTCGATCTTAGCATCAAACCAGTCTGTATTGTTGCTGATGAAAATTTTTGTTGAAGGCTTAGCTGTGTTGAAGCGATATTTTTTCAGCGCGTCAAATCCATAAACAGGAATGTTCAGTTCTTTTATGGCGTCAGCAAAAAGAAAGAACCAGTTGTTTTTTAAAACATCAGTACCTTTTAATGCAAGCGTATCTGAGTCTGTATGTATAAAAGATGAATGCAGATTCTCGATCTTTTTCACCAATATTTTTTCTGCTTCTGCATTGCGATGAATAATGATAAGCTTGCCGGCTGAAGGAATAATGATGCGGTCTTTATCTTCGTGCCTTACATCATAGCCGCTGTAATTAAATAAAGGCTGAAATAAAAGATAATCGCTTTTTTCTTTGATCAGCAGCCGCATCTCAGGCTTAATATTTTTAACCTCTTCTTTTTGTATGCCGCTGAACTGAACATCGTATTGTTTGGTGAGCGGTAAAATAAATTCGTTTAATTGTTTGTTCCAATCATCTTCAGCAATGGATATTTTTCCATTGGCAAGAAAACGCTCTGCCAGTAAAACATCATCTGTTTTCTGCCACAGGTAAAATGTATTCTCATGTTTGAAAACAAGTGACGATGCAATTTCATTTTCAGTTAAAGCCACAACAGCGTTTAACAATTTTACATGGCATTTTATTTCGTAAACATTGTTTGTATAATCAACCACAAATTGTGGTTGTATATATTGATTGGATAGAATTGCCTGTTGCAGATTTGCTGTTATAAATGGCTTTTGCTGTTGCAGCGTAAACGCAAAATTGCCTTCGCTTATTTCTGAAAATAATTTTTTATACTTTGGAAGTAGGTATTCAATAATAAGATAGCGTGTTTCTTCAGGAAGATCATCGTTGTGTTGCTGTGTGATATTTTCCCAAATACCACTGAAAGGAGAGTTGCGGTTTAGATAACGTGTAACTTCTGAAGGCAACAGCTTACGCAATTGCTGTATAAGCATTTTATCGTCTTCACTGAGATCTTCTGTATTTACAAATTTTGTAAGATCAAGTCTTTCTATTTTACCGGCGAATTCTTTTGTTTCCTCATTCACTTCACCTTTAATAGCATCTGACTGTATAAAAGGATATTGAAATGCATCATATTTCAGCACAACACCCAACTTTTGATATTGTGTGATTTCAGGTGCTTTCTCTTCAACCAGCACTTCTTTTTGAATAGGCATCAAAAAAGGTTTCCTTTCCGGCGGCGGTGCAACAATACGTTTTATACCCGGATCAAGCACACGCAAAAAAGGTTTGCCATCACGAAAAGTAAATTCAAATTTTCCTTCAAGATCATCATCAACAGAATAACCGTACAAAGCAAGCAGTTTATTTTTTTCGCGGTCGCGGTTACTGATGGTATCAAAAAAAGAAGCGCCGAAACTGCTTAGCAGTTGCATCAGCACAATTACTTTATGCACGCATAAAGGATAATGCGTTTCTGAATTACAGTTGCAGCTTGTATCTAAATTTTTTTCTTCGTTGCGGCGAAACTGCAATGCATACGTTTGATCTTCATAATTCAGTTCTGCTTTAACAATATCGTTTGCTGCTTCTGTTATATTGGCTTTATTGCTGCGTAAATAACTTTCTGCTTCCTGCAAAGCATCGGGCGCAGATAACAGTCTAATAGACCGGATCTCAAGTTGTTTTATTCTTACAATCGTATGTTGCTGCCTGTATGCTGTGTCTGTTTCGCCGAGTTTATTGTTATCGATCAATTCCTGTAAACGAAATAAAGCACCGGCTTCATGGCGACAGATATCGCCAAGATTATACGGACAGCTGCAGCGGAGTGAAAGATTTTGAATATTGTTATAACGGCTTATATACACTTTGTAAAAAGTGTTGTAGGAATCATCCCTTACCCTAAAAACGATAGAACCCAGGAGCTCATCGTTTTCAATCAGTTCAACATAACCTGAAGAGAAGATTTTTTTCCCACGCCGTATAACCTCATCAGTGCCGTTATTGTAGATGTATTTAATTAAATGTGGTAACGCCAAACTAATTCCCGGTTTTAAAATTTAAAGGACCATGCAAAAAAAAGCAACAGCAAAAATAAACCAAAACAGGCAGTAATAAAAGCCTATGGAAACGTTAACAATCAGTTTTACAAAATTGTAAGCGCAATTGCTGATTATTTTTTGGTTTCATACAAATAAACGCTGGTTGAGAACAGTTGTATTTCTGTAGTCAGGTTCCTGTTAATGCAGGTTAACAATAAGGTAAAAAATAAATCAATTAATCACCAGCGCACCGTCTTTATAGATCGGCAATACATTCGCTGTATCAGGCGTAACACAATATTCAAGGTCTTTTTCCAAACCATAAGCAGCCAGCCTGTACCAATGTGTGGTTTTTCTTATAAAGGAATAAAGGTCTTTACAGTGCAACCGGTACATATCTTCTGCCATTAAACTGCTGTCACAATAAACAGTGAAATATTTTTTTACCTGGGCAATAACAGCGCCGGCAAATAACGTGTCTTCAAGATTGAATTTGTCTTTCCATGCAGAGCAGCCAAGAATTACGTTTTTATTTGATGATGCAAGATGCCTGCACACAGCAGATAAATTAGGAAATGATCCGGTAACAACTTCAGCAGCGCCTTTGTCCAACGCCATATGCAACAGCTTTGTTCCGTTGGTGGTTGTAAGTACCAAAGTTTTTCCTTCAATAAAGTTGCGCGGATATTCAGCAGGAGAATTACCATGTTGCAATCCTTCAATTACTTTACCGTCACGCTCACCGGCAGTAACCGCATTTAATTCTTTACCGATAGCAATACAGTCTTCAACGCCCGCAACGGGTATAACTTTCTCTGCTCCGTTATATAATGCAGCAGCAATAGTAGAAGTGGCGCGAAACACATCAATAATTACAACAATACCATCAGCAACATCGTACAGATCTAAAAGCCGCGGAGAAAGCAGTGTGTGCAATACGGGTTTTTGCATGCGGGCAAAGGTAAGGAACAGCCCATCCTAAATCCTTCCCTTTTGGGAAGGACTTTTGAGACTCTAATTAATTTTCTTGTTGTTAATTATATTTAAAGACTTGCCTTTTTGTCCCTTTCCTTTGGAAAGGGGTTGGGGATAGGCTGCAATTATTTTATATTGCAGCCCTCAAATTTTTTTTATGGAATATACTAAATTGGTTTCTGTTTCAGGATTGCCCGGTTTGTTTGAACTGATCGCCAGCAAAAGTGACGGCGCTATTCTGCGTTCGCTGGATGATAAAACAACCCGTTTCGTTTCATCACGCGTTCATAATTTTTCACATCTTGAAAGTATTGAAGTTTATACAGAACAAGAAAATGTAAATCTTGCAGAAGTATTTCAGGCTATGCAAAGCAGCGGGGAGAATTTGCCGAATGAAAAAGACGCATCTGCAGTAAAAAAATATTTTGAGAAGGTGTATCCAACAATGGATTTTGACAGGGTATATGCAAGCGACATGAAGAAAATGGTGAAGTGGTTTGATGTACTGCAGAAAAACAATGTTGAAATAAAATTAAGCGAAGAAGAACAAGAAGCTGAAAATAAAGAAACTGAGCCTGAAGTAAAAGAAATTGAAATGAAGGAGCAGGATGAAACGCCTGCTGTTGAAACTGAACCTAAAAAAGTGAAAGCTGCAAAAGCAAAAAAGGCCGAGACTGCTGAAATAAAAGAAGAAGCAGAAACAAACGGTGAACCTATGGCAGCAAAAAAGAAAGCAGCAAAGAAGTAGTTTGATACTTTGTGCTGCTAAATGTATCAACTGTACAGGGAGTGACACAACCGTGCTTAAATGAAATATTGCAGCTCGTCAACAAAAAATATATAAGCGCTTATGCAATAAGCGCGCTATAGTTTTAATTTACTTTTAAAATTTGATATTCACAATGCAATTGACTGCAGATATACAAAAAATGCAAAGGCATTTTATTCCTGAAGATTTTACCGTAACCACCTGGGAAGCGTTAGAGCCGTATTTTAAAAATTTATCAGACAGAAATATTAATTCAAAGGAAGCGCTTGAACAATGGCTGAAAGATATGAGTGAGCTGGAAGCCGTAGTAAGTGAAGATGCCTGTTGGCGACAAATAAAGATGACCTGTGATACAACAGATAAATCTCTCGAAAAAGCATTCACTTATTTCTGCATGGAAATTCAACCGAAGCTGCAGCCATATGCAGATGCGTTGAATAAGAAGCTCATTAATTCGCCATTTACAAAAGAGTTGGATCAGCAAAAGTATTTTACTTACCTGCGCAGTGTTAGAAAAAATATTGAACTGTTTCGCGAAGCCAATATTCCGCTGCAGGCTGAATTAAGTGTGATGCAACAACAGTTCGGTGTGATAACAGGCGCTATGACAGTTGAAGTGAACGGCCAGGAATATACGTTACAGCAAGCTTCAAAATTTTTGCATGAACACGACAGGATTCTGCGTGAAGAAGTGTACCGGAAAATACAGGAACGCAGGATGCAGGATAAAGATGCGTTGAATGATCTTTATACAAAACTTATTGAAAAGCGCGACCAGGTTGCAAAGAATGCAGGCTTTGAAAATTACCGCGATTACAAATTTGTTGAGATGGGGCGCTTCGATTATACAAAAGAAGATTGCTTTAAATTTCATGAAGCGGTGAAGCTGCATGTTTTGCCATTGGTTGCAAAGATCAATTTGCATAAAAAAGAAAAATTAAGTCTTGATGTTTTAAGGCCATGGGATACGGAAGCAGAGCCTGAAAACGTAAGGCCTTTGCATCCTTTTGATACAGGTAAAGAATTACTGGAGAAGTCTGAAAAATGTTTTTCAGCATTGAATCCATTCTTCGCCGAATGTTTAAAAAGGATGAACACGCTTGGGCATTTAGACCTTGAAAGCCGCAAAGGCAAAGCGCCGGGTGGGTATAATTGTCCGCTGGCAGAAAGCGGTGCACCCTTCATTTTTATGAATGCTGCCGGCCAAATGGATGATGTAACAACGATGGTTCATGAAGGCGGTCATGCCGTGCATTCATTCCTGACGCATCATTTAGAGTTGAGTGCTTTCAAAGAATATCCGATGGAAATTGCAGAAGTGGCAAGTATGAGCATGGAGCTTTTCACCATGGATAAATGGAATACATTTTTTGGTAATAAAGAAGAATTAAAACGTGCAAAAGAGCACCAGTTGGAAAGGGTGATAACGATCTTTCCATGGATTGCAACAATTGATAAATTTCAGCATTGGATATATGAACATCCGCAGCATACAGTTGAAGAAAGAACAGAAGCCTGGATGAATATTTTAAATGAATTTTCAACCAGCACTGTTGATTTTACCGGGTTGGAAGAATACAGGAAAACAGGGTGGCAGCGCCAGTTGCATTTGTTTGAAGTGCCGTTTTATTATATTGAATATGGCATTGCACAATTAGGCGCTGTTGGTTTGTGGATGCAGTATAAAAAGAATCCCGAAGAGGCATTGAATAATTATATCAATGCATTGAGCTTAGGCGGAACAAAACCGCTTCCTGAATTGTACGAAGCTGCAGGCTTGAAGTTTGATCTTTCACCGGAACACATTAAAACTTTAATGGAGTTTGTGAAAGAAGAGATGGACAAGCGATAAGCTAAACCCCATTTATATTGAAAGACGAATAATAGTGGTCGTCTTTTCCTGACACGGCAAAATCAGTAATCATACATCAAAGATTGATCTGGAATTCCGTATGCTTGTCTTTCGGCAAATAACGCTCAGGCACTTCAATATTTTTCGAGTTGGCATCCCAAAAAACACTTACAATAAAATAACGGTCACCATCAAAAAACAATTGGATATTATTAATGCCTTTTGTTATCTCCTGTTCACCATCTTTATTTGTAAAATGCAATTCATAGGTTGATAAAACCTGAGTGCCTGCTCCGAAAGTATTTGTAATACGATACAACTCTTCTTCATAAAACCCAATATCCGAAAATCTTGTTTTATTACGCTCGGCATATTCCTGAGGTGTAATGCATCTCAATGCAGCGCTGCTGTCTTTAACAGGAACTGCAGAGTACATGCGTGCATTCTCCGCAAATAAATTCCTGAACTTATCCCAGTTTCTTTCTTCGCCAACAGGACCCGAAATAGCATCGTATAAAGCATGAATGATGCCGTCAACCGTGCTTAAGTTTTCAGTATTATTTGTATTCCATGTTTGGCTATCCGATCTGTTTGCCACTATAAAAGCAACAAACAACAAAACAAGCCTGTACTTCATTTGTATAAAAAATTTTAAAGCTTAAGATTGAATAAACGAATGAATGTTTAAAGACAATATTTAAAGAGAACTTAAAATAGCAGTGTGATTTATCAGAAAATATTTTCAAGTTCTTTCAGGTGATGTATAATGTAAGTTGGTTGTATATCTGTTGCTTCATTAATATGATTTACAAAAATGGTATCTAAGCCTGCGCTCAGGGCGCCTTTGATATCAGCTTCAATATTGTCGCCGATCATTATGCTTTCTTCAACGTTTGCGCGTGCGGCTTTCAGTGCAAATTCAAAAATTTCTTTATTGGGTTTTAAACTGCCTGCCTGTTCAGAAGTAACAACTTCTTTAAAATAATTGGTAAGGTTACTGTGCTTTAATTTGCTGTGCTGAATATTTTCAAATCCATTTGTGATCAAATGAAGCACATAATTTTTGTTGATGAGGTAATCTAAAATTTCAATTGTATATGGAAATAAATTTTTTCGATTAGGTAAGCCATTTAAGAAATCAACAGACATAGCTTTTGCTAAAGTTTCATCAGCAATTTTAAAGTCGAGCAATGTGAGCCAGACACGCTTCCATCGCAGTTCCTCCTGTTTAATAAAACCTTTTGTATAACGATCCCACAATCGCGTATTATGAAAAGAATAACGGCTGAAGAACAGGTCTAAATCATCAATGCCTTTTTGCTGCAGCGAATGTGTTGTATACAATTCAGAAAATGTTTCTTTAGCATTCGCTTCAAAATCCCAAAGTGTATGATCAAGATCAAAAAATAAATGCTTGTATTTCGGTTGCTTCACTAAAGTTGCTTTAATTTTTTATGCTTAGTTTAGGCAACAAATTTCATAACAAAAGTTTGAATCATGAATGTTATTATCACAGGTGCATCAAAAGGATTGGGTAAAGCGATAGCCGGGAAATTTGCAGCAGCAGGCAATACACTTTTGTTATGCTCGCGTAATGAAAATGTGCTGAATGCCACACAGCAGGAGCTTTTACAGAAGTTCCCTCAATGCAGTATTAAAATAATGGCGATCGATGTCAGCAAAAAAGAAAACGCAATTGCTTTTGGAAATTTTTGTTTGCAACAGGGAACTCCGGATATTTTAATAAATAATGCGGGCAGTTTTTTACCGGGAAATATATATGAAGAAAAGGACGGAACTTTTGAACACATGCTTGAAACAAACCTGTACAGCGCTTATCACTTAACAAGAACTGTTTTGCCAACGATGATGGAAGCAAAGCAAGGCCACATTTTCAACATGTGTTCAACTGCATCTATTGCATCTTATACTAATGGCGGCAGCTACAGCATCAGCAAGTTTGCATTGCTCGGTTTAACAAAAAATCTACGCGCAGAATTAAGATCATACAATATAAAAGTTACTGCTGTTATACCCGGAGCGGTATATACAGATAGCTGGAGTAAAAGTGGCATCGATCCTGAACGCATTATGCAGGCAAGTGATGTTGCAAACATGGTGTTTGCTGCATCTTTGCTTTCGCCACAGACTTGTGTTGAAGAAATCTTATTACGCCCGCAGTTAGGAGATCTGTAATATTAATTTCAATAGATTTGGCTTATGAAATATTTTTTTAACCCCATCCTTCCTTTGCTTTTTATTGCATGTACAGCATACAATCAGCCCATTTATTATTCCAGCAATAAAGTGTTGCATTCAAGCAATTATCAGCATAACATTATTGGCAATGTAGATGGCAACATTATTGTTTGGGAAACGCTTATAAAAAAACAACGACAGGCAAAGATTTACGTTTATGACAATTCGATGCAATTGATAAATGAAGCAACTACAAATATTTTAAGACATAAAGGAGATCCTGCTTCGCGGTTTTATAATGCAGGTAATATGTTTTATGTTACTTGTCAGTATAAACATAGAAAGACTTTTTTGTATCAACTGGCTTCGTTTGATAAATCAGGAAATCTGATGAGCGTAAAAACTTTAGACAGTCTTAATACTTCAGACCGGTCAATTGCAAACCAGGATTTTTTTTATAATATTCTGCGATCTGGTAATGGCAAAACCATTTGCTTTAATAAAATGAGTTATGATTCATCCTACCATGTTTTAAAATTCAATTGCAGTTTTGTTACCGGTGATGAATTAATACACAAAGACTTTGTTATTCCTTTTAATGCAGCAAACGAATCTCTCACAGATATTATAGTGGATAACAATAAAAACGTTTTACTGCTAAAAACATCTGCTTCAAATAACCTCGTTAATTTTAAACTGATAAAACAAAAATTTTCAAACAATGAAATGCTGATTGCTGAAAAAAGTATTAACAAGTATGCATTTGAAGATAATCCAATTCGCGTTGCAGAAAAACCTGGCGGTTATCTGGTGTTTGGAAATATAGGAGAAGACAGCATCTATATACATAAATGCAGATTATATGTTTGGCAAACAGATGATGCGCTGAATGATCTTCCGGGTGATACCTTTATTAATAACCAAGAATTTACCGGTAACCGGATAAGTTATACTGCCAATATATCAACCAATGAAAAATTCTCAAGTGTTTTTGCAACCTGGAGCCAAGTGGATGCTGCTGACAATTATGCACTCAGGCCAAATTATGGAGTAGTAAGCAAAGTGGACGAATTTAGATATCCATTGCCCAATTATGTTGGATATATGACACCGGAAGGTGTTTATATTAATCAAGGTTATAATACGCCACCAACAGATTATTCATCCCAACCTTATTTTACTCCGGATGTCACTTTGCCGCTGGACAAATTTAAAATTGAGTTATTCAGGGTAAATAATAGTAACAATGTTGTATGGTCGAATTCTTTTAATGACAGCATAGATAATCGCACAGCCGCAAATCTTGGCAGCGCAAAAATAATTGCGGGCAATAATGCCATTCATATTATTTATGAAGTGATCGCCAACAAAAAATCAAAGACACTGGATCATATTGCAGTAAAGCCCGATGGAACTTTTACGAGAAACTTTTTTGCTGCCTGGAATACAAAATATGATTACAGTTTAGAAGATTGTGTTTTAACCGACAAAAATGAATTGATTATTCCTGCGATCAACGGCGCTAAAATGAAGTTTGTAAAAACAAACCTTCAATAATTAATATCCTGCTGCTTTAAAAAAAGCGTCCAATTTTTCTTCATCTAGATTGCCGTTGGTTCTAAGGCCACTGCAAACGTCTATTCCGAAAGGTTGCACCGTTTCAATAGCTGCAGCTAAATTTGTTGGGTTTAAACCACCTGCAAGAAAAACAGGAACTTTACTTTGACGAACGATCTTTTTGCTTAAATCCCAGTTATGCACTCTGCCTGTTCCGCCTAATTCCTTTATAGTAAGTTTAGGATTGCCACTGTCTAACAATAAAGCATCTGCTTCTTCTGATAATTCAATTGCTTCATGAACTGAACTTTCATCAATTACATGAATAACCTGCACCAGTTTTATTGATGGCAGCTGTGCGCGAATCAGTTTGTAATTTCTTTCAGATACTGCATCAACAATTTGAATGGTGCTGGAATGAACGCGTTGCTGGTGTGCTATAATATTTTCCGCGATGGTTTCACTCGTTAATAAAAAAGTTGCAATTGGCGGAGGAACAGTTTTTATAATTGATGCAATAAGCTTATCTTCTATTGGTCCCGGGCCGCTTGGCATTTTACCAACCAATCCGATAGCAGAAGCGCCAAAGCTTATTGCCAGCTTTGCTTCATTGATTGAATTGATGCAACAGATTTTTATTCTTGGTTTCATGCAACAAATATCATTTCTGATAAGCGATATCATTAAAAAATTTGCCACGAATGCACGAATAATTATTCGCACATTCGTGGCAACACTATTAAAATTAATAAGATTATAATTGTTTAAAACCTGCCTAATACTTCTCTTGCAATAACTATTTTTTGTATTTCAGATGTGCCTTCGCCGATGGTGCACAACTTAGCATCGCGATAAAATTTTTCAACAGGAAATTCTTTTGTGTAACCGTTTCCGCCAAATATTTGCACCGCATCGTTGGCAACTTTTACAGCGACTTCGCTTGCATAATATTTTGCCATTGCCGATTCTTTCGTAACTTTTTTATGCTGATTTTTTAATTCGCATGCACGGAGAATCAGTAATTCTGCGGCATCAATTTCAGTTGCCATATCAGCCAGCTTAAAACTAATTGCCTGGAAATTTGCGATCGGCTGATCAAACTGGTAACGTTCTTTACTGTATTTAGCCGCTGCTTCAAAAGCTCCCTTGGCAATGCCTAAAGCAAGACATGCTATTGAAATTCTCCCGCCATCCAAAACATACATTGATTGTTTAAAACCATCCCCTATTTCACCGAGCCTGCTCTCATCGGGAATAACGCAATTATCAAAGATCATCTCTGCAGTTTCACTGGCGCGCATACCCAATTTGTTTTCTTTCTTTCCACCATAAAAGCCTTTTCTTTCGCGCTCGACAATAAATGCAGTGGCATTGTTTTTTGCGCGCGGCGCACCTGTTCTCGCTATAACTACAGCAACATTGCCGCTTTTGCCATGTGTTATCCATTGTTTGGTTCCGTTCAACACCCAGTTATCGCCTTCTTTTTTCGCTGTACATTTCATGTTGCCTGCATCGCTGCCGGTATTTGCTTCTGTTAAACCCCATGCGCCGATCCATTCTCCGGAGGCAAGCTTCGGAAGGTATTTCAGTTTCTGATCTTCATTGCCAAACGCAAGGATATGGCCAATGCAAAGCGAGTTGTGCGCAGCAATACTTAAGCCTATCGAACCACAAACTTTTGAGATCTCTTCAATGATGATCTTATATTCTGTATAACCAAGACCTGAACCGCCATATTCTTCGGGCACTAAAACGCCCATCATACCAAGATTGCCCATTTCATGAAAGATGTGTTTGGGAAATTCCTGGCTTTCATCCCATTCCATTATATGGGGCTTTATGTATTGTGTTGCAAAATTCTTTGCCATGTCTGCTACCTGTAGCGTGATGTCTTCCATTATCATTTTAAACTAACATTTGTTAGTTTGCAAAACTATGTGTTTGACAAATATTTATCTGAATTATTTTAATTCTCTGTAGAATCTTTCAGCAAAAGATACGGTTTTATCTGCTGAAAAGCGCTGTCACTTAATCCGTATGTTTTACCAACCTGCTCAACAGATTTAAAGCCCCCCATGCTTGTCCTGTATTTTATAATCCGGTTAGCAATAACATCACCAATGCCGGGAAATGCTTTCCAGTCTTCTGCTGTAGCAGTGTTGATATTTATTTTTTTGAATTGATGTGTTTCGGTTTGTACAGCTGCAGGCTTTTCACTCTTTGTTGGTGTTGTTTGCTTTTTATTGGAAGCGGCAATGCGCGCATAAGGAATCAACCTGTCGGCATCTGCTTTTGCTAACCCGTATATTTTACGGATGTCTTCAGGTGTTTTAAAATATCCGCCTTTATTCCTGTAATTAATAAGTGTATGAATGGTTTTTTGATTTAATCCAAGTTTTGCAAATCCATCTTCATCCAAAGTATTCGGATCAAAATAAAACACTGTTGTTATTGCAGTATCTTTTATCGTTGTATCACTTATGCTGACAAAACTTGATTGATCATTATTTTGCGGATGTTCAGTTTTGTATTGATCCAGTTCTGCCTGCAGTTCTTTGTCAATGTGTATATTGGTTTTCTTTGCAGGTACAAAATAAGGAAGTACCATAATGAAACCAAGCAGGCATAGCAAGATTATAACAGCACGCCTTTCGCATTTACTAAAAGTAAACCAATCTTTTAAATGGCTTTTATTCATATAAGGGTGGGTTTTTAAATACAGTTTATACGATCAGTTGCAATCCATCGTAACCGAGATGAATGCCCGGCGGTAAAGTTTTCTCAACATCATCATGCTTTCCCAACTGGTGGCTGATATGTGTAAAATATGCGTTTGGAATTTGTAATTCACGCACTAATGCAATCGCTTCATTCAATGTAAAATGCGAAATATGTTGTTCATTACGCAGTGCATTTAATACAATCGTATCAGAACCTTTTATCTTTTCTTTTACCTGGTCTTCGATCTTGTTTGCATCGGTAATATAGGTAAATTTTCCAAACCTGTATCCAAATACCGGCATTTTATGATGCCATACTGTAAATGGTTGTATCGGTATATCGCCTATTGTGAAAGCAGTTTCATCAATTGTATGCAAATCAATTTCCGGCACGCCGGGATATTTTTTATCTGCAAACACGTAAGCAAATTCATGCTTTAATGCTTCGGCTGTTAAAGCATTTGCATAAACATTCATTGGTTTTTTTTGAAAGAAATTATAAGCGCGAACGTCATCAAGGCCTGCAATGTGATCTTTATGCGGATGCGTAAATAAAACCGCATCCAGTTTTGTATTATGAATGCGCAACATCTGGTAACGAAAATCAGGTGTTGTATCAATAACAATAGTGGTTGTGGGCGATTCAATTAAAACACTTGAACGTAAACGTTTATCTTTTTTATTAGGAGATGTACAAACTGCACAAGTGCATCCTATCATGGGAATACCGGTACTGGTGCCGGTGCCAAGAAATGTGATCTTTAACGGAGGATAGTGCACAAAGCAAATCTACTTCATCAATGCAGTTAATTAAAATTGCATCGCTGCCTGTTGTGCAGATTGTGTTATTTCTGAATATAATTTCTGGCTTTCGAGTGTAAGCTTATCAAATTCTATAGCTATCTGGGGTATAAGATCAAGCAGCGTATTTATTCTTCCTTCTATATCAAGAAATTTATTTAATACAACCATTCTTTTTTGTTCAAGCAAACACCAGCCGCTTTGAAAAGTGCCACGCTCATAGCGAATGGTATAATCACTTTCTGAAAGTAATTGCTGTAGCTTATCAAGCTGTGATTGTGATATTTTCATACTCCAAAGTTAGATAGATAAAAAGCAGGTAAAGCCTGTAATTTTCCACAGGTGTTCATGAAAACAAAATCAGTTGTATGAAATTCTTTCAATACAACTGATTAATTATTTATTACTGATGAAATAAAAGCAACCTTAACCTGCCGGCTTAATGGTGATGATGCTGCTGTTTATGCTGAAACTCTTCTAATGTGATTGATTCTTCTGTTTTTTGAGTTTTGCTTTCAAGCAGATCAAAAAGTTTTTCTGTTTGAAGACGCATGTAGGTTTCATCAACAAACTTTTTATCGCTCATCATTCGGTTTGCATATTCATCAAGCCAGGGCATATCGCCAAAACTTTGTCCCTGCATATAACTGGCTATTTGCCTGCGTGCATAATCTTTAATCTCTTCGGGCTGCACTGTTATATTATTTTCGTTGATAAGCTTGCTGCTGATCAATGTCCATTTTAATTGGCCTAAAAAGGTTGGTAAATCTTTTTCTGCTTCGTCTGCAGTTTTTGCCTCTTCGGAACTTTGTTCCAGCCAGCGTTTTAAGAAGTTTTCGGGAAAAGAAACCTGCATATGGTCAACTAGTTCATGATACAACTGATCCTGCAATTGGTTGCTGCTTTGCTTATCGTAATATTTCTGAATTTCTTCTTTTACTGTATTACGCAATGCTTCTTCGCTGGTAACACTCCCATCCGGGTATAATGACTTGAATAGCTCTTCATTCAACTCAGCTTTTTCTACAAAGCCGATTTTAGTTATGGTAAGATTGAAAAACTTTTCAGCGTTGGCAGCATCTGCTTTATCCAAACCAAGATCTTCCATTACGAAATCTCTTTCTTTATCTTCAAAACCTTTATTGAGTTGAATTAAAGTGGTATCATCTTTCTTTTTACCCATTAATCGCTGTTGTATTGCAGGTGCAAAATATTTTACCAGTAATGAATTATCTTTTACGATGCCGCCTTCAACAGCATTTCCTTCTGCATCGGCTTCTGTAAGTTTTACATTTAGCACTTCTTCTTCATTGCTTACTGTTTCAGGCTCTGTCATTTTACCGTAGCGTGAACGAATGCGGTTGAGTTCGTCTTCGATCACTTCATCAGTAACCTGTATTTTATAGAAAGTACCTTTAAGTTCATTAGTATCAATGTTCAGCTCGGGTTTCAAGCCAATTTCAAAAGCAAATGCATAATCGCCGGGATTATTCACATCCAGCATGCGGCTGTCATTTTCAAAAGGTAGAGGCTGAGCAAGTATGTCGATCTTTTCTTTCGAAACATATTCATTCAGTTCTTTTTCAACCGTACGTAAAACTTCATCTGAAAAAACAGATTGGCCGTACATTTTTTTAACCAGTCCTGCCGGAACCATACCTTTTCTAAAACCGGGAATGTTTGCATTTTTCGCATAATTCTTCAGGCTCTTTTCAAAAGAAGGCATATAATCTTCTTTGGAAAGATTTACGGTCAGCTTGTCGTTAAGATTACCGATATTTTCGCGTGTTACTGTTGCCATTTGCTTTAAGTTTAAGCTATGTCTTTAATAAAAACAGATTTTAAAAAAACCCCCTGAAGGGGGTTGAAGTGTGCGGATGATAGGAATCGAACCTACATGCCTTGCGGCGCCAGATCCTAAGTCTGGTGCGTCTGCCAGTTTCGCCACATCCGCTTAGCGGGGCGCAAAAATAGGTAAACGACGATAAAAAATGAAGATTTTAAAACAAGTATTCTGTTAATTGCTTTTTTCATTCAGCCACTGGTTTCGGCCATAGCCTTTGAACACATGCTTTTCGCTGTGATAAGAAGAACGCACCAATGGGCCGCTTTCAACATAATCAAATCCAAGGGAGTAACCGATCTCGCGGTATTCCGCAAATTCATCGGGATGTACAAAGCGCTGAACGCTTAAATGTTTAGTAGTTGGCTGAAGGTATTGGCCGAGTGTAAGTACATCAAGATTAACAGCAGCCAAATCATTCATGGTTTGGATAACTTCTTCCTTTGTTTCGCCAAGGCCGAGCATAATGCCGGTCTTTGTGCGCACACCAAGTTCTTTCAAATAACGAAGTACTTCCAGGCTTCTACGGTATTTTGCCTGTATGCGCACCTGTCTTGTTAAGCGTTCAACCGTTTCCATATTGTGACTGATAACTTCTGGTGCCGCTTCGGCAATTTGTGCAATATTTTCGTGTTCGCCTTTAAAATCGGGGATGAGCGTTTCAAGAGTTGTATCGGGATTAAGCGCTTTAACTGCTTTTATAGTATTATACCAAATAGTTGAGCCGCCGTCTTTAAGTTCATCACGGTCAACGCTGGTTATAACAGCATGTTTAACCTTCATTAAATGGATGGCTTCAGCAACACGTTGCGGTTCATCCCAATCAATAGGTTCAGGGCGACCAGTTGCTACTGCGCAAAAACCGCAACTGCGGGTGCAAATGTTTCCAAGTATCATAAAAGTTGCCGTACCTGCACCCCAGCATTCACCCATATTCGGGCAATTGCCGCTCTCGCAAATGGTGTGTAGTTTATGTGTATCAACAAGATTGCGAACATGTTTATAACTTTCTCCGATAGGTAATTTTACCCTTAACCAATCGGGCTTTTTTATTTTAGGCCTTTCTGTAGTTTGTGATATGCAGATTTGCTCCATGTTTTCTGTTTCAAAGTTTCACATAAATTCTCAACTCAAACTTAATATTCCTATTCCGGACTTCATTCTTTTAATATTTTGAATTATTCTTATAAGATTGTTTCCCATTCTTACAAAGTTTCCCAGTCATTCTTATAAGATTATTGCTCATTCTCATAATATTCTCTTTCATTCTTGCAGAATGTCGCACATTCTTGTGATATTCTTCTCCATTCTTATAAGAACGAAGTCTATTCTTGCAACATTGCCTTATTTTCTATTAAAGACAAATGACATTTACTTTTTCCAAAAGAAAAATCAGGCAAAAATAACTTATTACAGCGTATTACTTGCGCCCGCCAAATTCGATAGCGATGTAAGAGTTATAGAAGAATTTTTTGGGAGGAGTGTTCACCATTATCGGCATATCCTGCGTATAAAATTCTCCGCTTATGCCAATTTCAATGGCAGAAACCAGTTCATTGTAGCGGCCGTAGTCAAACCGCAAACCAAGACGTGCAACAAGGCCGGGAACAAATTTGGTTTCTCCTATGCCTTTTGTTAAGCCTGCAGAGGAAATAGGGTAGGTAAGAAAAAGACTATCTGAAGGACCTTGATATTTTACATCATATGTTTGGTCGGTATTGGGATCATATATCGTTACATAGTAGGGTTTTAAAAGGCCTGCCGAAAAACCACCGCTATAAATAGCAGAGACAGCCACGCCATTCTTTGTGCCCTTTCCGCCAATAAGCCTTTGCTGGCCGATAGTAAAGTTGAGGTAATAAAAATTGTTTTGTTTTCCGTAAACAAAGGGATTGCCTACAGGAAAGCCGGTGGAGAGATCGGTGGGCGTTATCTTTTCTTCCTTGTGGCTTTTGCGCTCGCCAAATTCAATGCCCCAGGTATTAGTAAGATTAATGGTTTTGTACCTGCCATGTTCATATAAGGCTGTCCAGCCATCGGTATTGAGTTTAAATCCGAACAGGAATTGTTTGTTGAAGACCAGCGCGCCATCTTCCTCACGTTGTATAAGCTCATCAATATGTTGTTTGCGCTCTTCCTTCTTTTTATCTTTTTCACTGGGTACATTTGCAGACGTATTTGTTTGTTGTGAAAAAGCGTTACTGAGAGTTACGGCGCAGAGCAACAGCAAAAAAATCTTCCTAAACATGGTAATTGATAATCGTAAATTTATAATAAAAATTGTGTAATGACCTCTGAAATAATTTATAAAGGCGCGTTAAGAACAGAAGCAAAACATTTGCAAAGTAATACTATAATTGAAACAGATGCACCAACCGATAACCAGGGAAAAGGAGAAAGATTTTCGCCAACAGATTTGATGGCTACTTCATTAGGCAGTTGCATGCTTACTATTATGGGCATTAAGGCGAGAGATATGAATGTGTTGCTGGATGGAACTGAGGTGAGCATTCATAAAAAGATGAAATCAGAACCAAGGCGCGTTGGCAGTATTGATGTAAAATTTAATTTTCCAGCTCATCTTAATCTTGACGAAAAAACAAAAACTATTTTGGAGCGTGCTGCGATAACCTGCCCGGTTGCTAAAAGCATTCACCCGGATATTGAATTGAATGTTGATTTTGGATGGAAAGAATAGCATTTTGCAGATAGCTCTTATTCTTTCAGCAGCTTTACTCCAACCGCGCACTCGAGGCAAAGTTTTTTATTGCAGTAATTATTTTTAAGAAAGATAAGCGCCTGGCTGTGCAAAGCATTTTGATTGGTAACGCCACGTTTTTTCCATTGAGTGGTGATAGCATTTTGTTCCGGCTCAAGCTCCATTAAAATATTAAGCGCCTTTTCTTTAAAAGCATCTTCCTTCTTCTCAATGCCATAAGTAAACAATACAGGCACAACTGTATTAATGATAATGTGCTTTATAAAATCTTTTCCCAATGTTTTTGGGTGATGGGCCGTTTCATCTTTTAAAGTGTAATGATAATTCCAGAAATCATTTGCTGTTACATCAAACCATCTGAAAATATCAGCTGCTCTTTTAGCTGATTTGATGGTTGAAAATAAATGATTGGATTGATGCACCAGCATGGCAAGCTGCACCAACCGAAGTGTTGGAAAATTGGAAGGCCGCATTCTTAAAAAAGCAGGCTTTTTATTTACAGGATGCAGACTGTATTTTTTTGAAAGAAACAGATATTCTTTTTGAAGCATGGTAGCGTAATCATCGTCGAAGGCTTCGTCAAGTAAGCCTGCTTGTCCCAATAATAAAGCTTCCAACTGATGGATTTGATTTTTATGTTTTGCAAGCAGCATAACCGGAACTGTTTTGGCTATTTGTTCAAACACATCTGCATTCACCTTCATACCAAAGCTGCGGCAAAGGCTTATCCAGAAAACTTCTTCCCAGTTATTATTGGTTAATGCCAGCCATTGTTTTATTAAACTGGATTTTTCATGCAATCTTTCTGCAATCAATTTTTCTTTCCAGCTAAGCCATGCAACTTCATTCAGTACAGGCAGTGCAAATGCGCATGGTATAACATCTGCTGTAAGCATAAGATGATTGAAGCGTTCGAGCATTATTTTAGTTACACTTGATTGCAACTCCAGCGTTGGAATTTTATAGTGATTGTTATCGAAGATATCTTCATCATTCACCCAAACAACATGCAGAATAATATTGCTGTAATTGGTGTCTGCTGAATGCTTATGGTTGTGCCAGTGCGATGCACACACATGTAACTCAACGTTTCCAACCCATAGCGTATCGTCTATTTTTATTTTTGCAGCCGAGAAATCCGGTCCTGAATCGCGGTTTAAATTGCCTGGATTAATTATTTGTATTGGCTGGCCATCATAGGTAAGTAAAGAAGATTGATCAAAGTATCTGAATTGCCAGATGAATTGCAAAAGCCGTTCGTTCATGGTTTAAAATTGTATGAACAAGTTACGGCATTCAGTTAATTATTCCTGCTGAATTTTATTCAATGCTGCTACTACCCTGCTTACAGGCAAACCCATCACATTGTAAAAGCCTCCATTGATTGATTGAATGCCCACAACACCTATCCATTCCTGTATGGCATAAGCGCCGGCTTTATCGTAGGGTTTATATTTATCAACATAAAAAAATACCTGGTTATCGGTAAGTTCATGAAAAGTTACCAGCGTAACATCAGCAAAGCTTATTTCTTCTTTATCTTTTAATAAAACAACACCGGTAATTACCCTGTGTATTTTACCTGATAAAGACCTGAGAATGTTTACTGCATCATTACGGTCAATGGGTTTATTTATTACTACATTATCTAACACAACAATGGTATCTGCTGCAATAATTACAGGGCTATCATTATGTTTTTGCTGAATAGCTTTTGCTTTCTTTCGTGCAATAAAAACCGGAACTTCCTCAACCGGCATGTTTGTAGGAAAACTTTCATCTGCATCGCTTGTTTCTGCTATAAAATCTATTTCAGCCCATTGAAGCAATTGTTTTCTGCGCGGCGATTGTGAAGCAAGAATAATTTTTTGCATGATTTAACTGTAATAGCGAAAAAATATCATGGAGAGAATACCGGTGAACATCACCAGTTTTACTATCGTGCTGAGTGTATGAAAATCTTTCGGCGTTTGCGCAGTAAAAAGCTTTTGAAATACTATGATTGAAGGAAGTAAGATTAAGATGACAGAATAAGTAATCGCGATCCACCAGTGCAGTTGCAACATGTATATTGCCATCAATCCCAAAGCAAGAATAAGCATCGTCATCCACGTAGCTACATAAATTTTGGATGCATTAATACCCCACACAATAGGCATGGTTTTGCAACCATACCTGCGATCGCCTTCAATATCTTCCATGTCTTTTATAGCCATAACACAATTTCTTTTCATGTATTGTGTTATCTACCCTTTGCTGACCGCCGGATACAGAAAGCCGAACCTTAATCATTTTCATTTTTCCCTGCTGGTGTTTTCTTCTGTTCTTATTGCTGCTGCCGGTTATATTATAAATGATTATTTCGATCTTAATATAGACCGCATTAATAAGCCTGACAAACTGATTGTTCAAAAAATAATTAAAAGACGATGGGCGATTGCCTGGCATCTGGTTTTAAGCATCCTCGGCATTGCTATTGGTTTTTATCTCGACTTTACTACGCATGTAACGCTGCTTGGTTTTTCCAATCTTA
>Ga0206903_10001_pt1 | contig 98894 bp, 89 predicted proteins | sample Alteio_BWOrgHeat_45_FD_152959 | JGI IMG/M metagenome (GOLD analysis project Ga0206903, IMG submission 152959) | Enriched cells from forest soil in Barre Woods Harvard Forest LTER site, Petersham, Massachusetts, United States -... | ecosystem: Environmental > Terrestrial > Soil > Temperate forest >... | reverse complement strand
TAATACCGGTGTAATTTATTATGGTATTTACAGCGATTTGGATGACAGGTATCATGCTAACGCCGGAGAAAGTGCTGCATTAAAAACAAAACGTGCAGAAATAGCTAAACAAGAAATGGCTTATGCAGATACAGCTTCTCAATGGCTTGAAAAAACTTACCCGGTTTTAAAAGGAAAAACAGACAGAACGAAGGCTGAAACTTCAAGTTTAAACAGAGCTGTTGGCTACCTTGCTAATATTTATTTATGGCAAAGAGATCAAACTAAAGTAAATGGCAACAGTAAGGATTATGATAAATATGATGCGTTATATAAAAAATATGATGCTGAATATAATACCTATAAATAGTCGATAAAAGGAATATAATTAAATAAAAAGACCGGCTTATTGGCCGGTTTTTTTATATAAAAAACTTTATAAAATACTACAGTTAATGCAGTATCCGCTATATCTGTAATATAACTTCGATATCCGGTGCATTATTTGTTGAAATTGTGCATTACACATTTCTATGTCAGGCTGCCATTGTTTAAGTTGCTGCAATTGGGGCGAAGTGAATTCGTAAGTTTTTTACACAAATTCGTGAGAGCTGAAGGGTAGCGCGGGCAAAGAAAAAATAAAAAAATCTGCACTTTCTCTGAAAGAGAAACAACCGGAGGCGAAGCCAACATCCCTGCTGAAGCTAAGAGGATTATAAATAAAAAATCTTCGTAGAAAAACGGAGGCTATATCAATTCACATTAAAAAGATGTAACGCAATATAACTCATGTTTACATTATCTTTATAAAGTGTTTAATGGAAACCGTTTCCAATTTCCAATAACCAATGCTCGGATGCTCCTCTATTTTATTGAGGAGCATTTTTATAATATAAAAAAGGCTGCCTCAACATATGAGAGGCAACCATTACTGGATTTGAGGTTAAATGAAATTCTTAGTTAGTTAATTTTGGTTGCAGCCCTATATTCTTAAGAATTCATCAAAGCTATTCATTCAACCATTAAAGTATTGCGTCAAATGACTCGAATTAAATGAAGACTGTTTAATGGGTAAGTTAATGGTAGACACATAGCCCTTTGGGGTGGAGCGAAATCTTATATTTCTTACAAAGATTTTGCGGGAGCTGAAGGGAAGCGCGGGCGAAGAAAAGAGTATTTGATTTGCACTTTCTTTGAAAAAGAAACAACTGAAATTTGAAAAATTTCTACCCGACTGAGATGGAAAAGGATTATAAATAAAAAACCAGTGTGCTAACACTGGCATTGACATAAAATTAATTTCATAAACAGCCAATTACTTAGACTTCTTACCTTTGGCTTGAGCTAAGTCAGAAGCAGCAACAGATTTTTGTGCTTTTGAGCTTTTTGGATCACTAAGAATTTTTGAAGCTTTAGAAGCTACCTTAGCAGATGTTTGCTTTTTATTCATTTTATTGAATTTAACAGGTTATTAATAAGCCAACATTTCAAGTGCGTGGCTGGCTGTTCACACACCCTGCAATAGTTACAGCTATTGCAGGATTTTTAATTTTTAGAAAGGTAAACTATCGTCGTCATCGTCATTACTTAAAGCAGTTGTATTATTAGGTGTATTAAGAGCATAGGCAAAATCTCCAGATTCACTATCTACTCTGGTAAAATCTTTTCCTTCTCCGGATTTACTACTTAAAATGGAAGAAATGCTTGCAACAACTCTTTTTCTATCTATTAAAAATGAGGACTCAAACTCGCTTAATGTGTCTACAATTTCTTTAGTTGTAAGTGGTGTACCCTTAAATTCAATAGCAAATTGAACTTTTTTCACCCACGGCCATTTCTCAGAATAGTTTGTTATAGGAGTGTTTTTGTCAGTATCAGAAGCTGTAACATTTCGTTTTTTAAGCTTTTGAATGGTGGAATTAATTTCTCTTACCTCTTGCTCTCTCTCAATAATTTCAGCCCTTAACGCTTTTAATCTTTCCAAGTAGAAGTTTATAAGCGGCTGAATGTGAGTATCGTGAACTTCAATTTGTATAGCCATATAATTATTTTCCACATAAAGATAACACTCATTTGAAAAGCCAAGAAATTCAAGAAATAAAAATCTTGAAAATCGAATTTTTTGTAAATTTGTCAAAAGCATTAAGATGGCAGATTTGACGACAAGCAATCCAATACCAGTTTTCGAGGGTATTAAAAAGGTTGACGAAAACGGCGAATATTGGTTAGCGCGAGAATTATACAAGATCCTCGATTACGCAAAATATCAAAGCTTTTTAGATGTTATGCGAAAAGCATTTGAGGCTTGTAAGAATAGTGGTCAACGCGGTCGAGACCATTTTACTGTAGTGAGTAAAAAGGTTGCCATAGGGTCAGGTGCTTTCAAAGAGATTGAAGATATACGGCTTACGAGATATGCTTGTTATCTGATAGTTCAGAACGCCGATCCTGAGAAAGAGGTTGTGGCTTTAGGGCAAACATATTTTGCAATACAAACTCGTTTGCAAGAAATCCAACAATTGGAAGAGTATAAAGTTCTTCAAACAGAGGATTCCAAGAGATCGTTTCTGAGAAGGGAATTGGCTGAACACAACAAACTATTGGCATCTGCCGCAAAAGGAGCTGGAGTAATAGACCCAATCGATTATGCAATCTTCAAAAATTATGGATATAAAGGAATGTATAATGGATTAGATAAAAACGGTATTCAAAGGAAAAAGGGTCTCACATCAAGTGCAAATATTCTTGACCACATGGGAAGTACAGAACTTGCTGCTAACTTATTCTTGTCGACTCAAGCTGAAGATAAATTAAAAAAGGATAAAGTAAAAAGCAAAAGTCATGCTAACCAAACTCACTTTGAAGTTGGGCAAAAAGTAAGAAAGGCAATTAAAGAAATAGGCGGTACTATGCCCGAGGATTTACCTGTCGCGGAAAACATAAAAAAAATTGAGGCAAAATCTAAAAAGAGTCTACCACCATCAAATAATCTCCTTAGTAACTAAGAAACAAAATTTCAACAAACCCGTTCTCGTCAAAATATAAACAATGTAGTAGTTCTCACGCCTTGTATTGTGCAATTCATCTTCTTTTTTCTTTTGTACAACCCTGTGCGCTACTTAACATAAAAGTTTGTTATATGTAATTGCGTATTGGCAACGCATAAATGAGCAATTCGCATATAACACAATATTATGTTTGAGTGTGGTAGGTTTTGTGGCTCGACTGTGTATGTTTTTTTTGCACACAGGAGAGCGGGATGGCGGAGTTTGATTTCTTTTTTTTGTATTCGTGTGAAGGGGCTGTTTAGTATTTATTTGAGCGAAGCGAAAATCAAAGGCTGTTTATGAATGACGAACAAGTAAATAGTGTTATCTATTATTTAAGCGAACAGAAAATGACTTTAAGTATGGATGAGTTAAGTTCATTTTATGCAAATGATAAAGACGCTATAACAGATATACCAGAACTAATTAATGAATTATTATCATTGGATTTAATAGATAATTTAGAGGGCAAGTATTCATTAAAGCGATCAGTAAAGAACAGCTTAGTTATCTGCCTAATGATTATAAAAATAATCCTTACGGATATTTTAAGTCTGAAAAACAGAAGAAAGATGAGGATGTCAAAAATAAAAAATGGTATGATTTAGAAAATGCAAGATTGCAATATGAAGATTATCCTAAGACAAAATGGATGGCTAAAGCAGCTTTCCTAATATCAGTAATTCTGCTACTTTTAGAAGTAATAAAATTGATAATACGATGAAAGTAGCCTTACTGTAATTTATTTGCACTTGTATTTTGTATTAGAAGCAGAGCGGCTGTTTAAAAAAGAAATCAAACGACCGTGCCTACTTAACATAATATTAATTATAGGCATTTTTTATGAATTAATAAATGCTTTATCGAAGGTAAAGATTTTTTAAAGCGAGCTAAATTCGCAAGTATGCTTAAAAAATCTTTACCTTCGATAAAAGAAACGGAATAAAAAAGCCTATAATTAACGTTATGTGTAAATTCTGTTCCTGAAAGAATTTTAAAAAGAAAAAGCTATGGATTCACAAAGATTAGACTTGCTTATGTATCAAGAAATGATTACGCTTAATGATGCAGTTACTGCTCTGACAAACACTTTGCTTACAGACGAACAAAAGATTAAATTCTTTGAAGAGATTAACAAGGCGTCCAATAACCGTAGAGAACTATTGACCCATCCACTATCTTAGCTTTCGTTACATAACGTTGCCGCAATTTCTTTTTAAAAAGCCGCGCGAACAGGGATTTAACATAACGTGAATACATTATAGGAATAAATTAATGTTATCATTTAATAAGCTAAAAGATCTTATAAGACTTACATTATTTAATTCCGGAGCACTAAGTCCATCACCAATAAACATTTCTTTATTTGTAATGACTGCAATTTCATCGTATAACTTTTCATCAATAAGCGACTGCAATAATGTAGCGCCACCTTCAACCAATATGCTTTGAATTTTTAAATCAAAACATGCGTGGTAAATCTGTGCGATCAGGCTTTCATCTTCTTTGATTTTAAAATAAAAAATTTTATTGCTTAAAACTGAATCACTGCGGATTGTTGTTCTATGATAATTAAAAACAATTACCGGAGCGTCGTTATTAAAAACATGCGCACCAGGCGGGATTTTTAAATTCTTATCAATGATCAGCCGGATAGGGTTTTTACCTGTCCAGAGCAGGTTGGTTAAAAAAGGATCATCTTTTATTACAGTATTTGTTCCAACAAGCATAGCAGATTCAGAAGCACGCCATTTATGTACCAGCCTGTTTGTAAATAAATTGCTGATCAGTAAGCGGGCTTCATTATTTGATGCAATTTTTTTATCGGAAGTTTGCGCCCATTTTAAAATTATAAACGGCCGTTGTTTTTGAAAAAAAATAAAAAAACGTTTATTCAGTTCAATACATTCTTTTTCTAAAACTCCTACAATAACTTCAATGCCGGCTGCATTTAATTTCTCAATACCCTTTCCGTTTACCCTGGTAAATGGGTCCTGGCAACCAATAATAACCTTAGGTATTTTATTTTCTATTATCAGGTTTGTGCAAGGCGGTGTTTTTCCATAATGCGCGCAAGGTTCCAGCGACACATATAAAGTTGATATCGAAATTAAATGCCGGTCCGAACTTTTTACTGAGGCAATACAATTTACTTCGGCATGTGCTTGTCCGTAAATTTTATGATAACCTTCCCCAATAATTTTATCTTCAAAAACCAATACTGCACCAACCATTGGATTAGGAGCTACAAACCCTGCTCCCAATTTAGCAAGCTGCAGGCATCGCTGCATATACTTTTCCTGTTGTTGAAACATTCTCAAAAATAATTAATAGCATTGCATATGACCATTTCAGAAGCATCTAAAAAATTAAATGAATCACTTTTGAGATTGCATGAAAAGCGGGAAGCAGGTAAAATTTCTGATATGATCATAGAAAATCTTACCGGTTTGTCAAAAACGGAAAGGCTTATTCATAAAGAAAAAGAACTTACAAAGCAGCAGCATCAGCAATTGCAGGATTTTACGCAGCAGCTGCTTCGGCACAAACCGGTTCAATATGTTTTACATGAAGCCTGGTTTTTTGGACTGAAGTTTTATGTTGATCAGAACGTTTTAATTCCAAGGCCCGAAACAGAAGAGCTTGTTGAATTGATTTTAAAGCAACCAGATTTAAACCATCCTAAAATTTTAGACGTGGGATGCGGTAGTGGATGTATTGCGATTACCCTTAAAAAAAAATTACCGGCAGCAACAATTTTTGGCTTGGATATCAGTGCAGAAGCATTAAATATATCTAAAAAAAATGCATCATTAAATCAGGTGAGTATTGAATTTATTAAAGCCGATATTCTTAATTTGAATAAAGATATTGTATTTCCTGATTTTGATATTATTGTTAGTAATCCCCCTTATATAAGAAAGAGTGAGGCATCCCTGATGAATTTAAATGTATTGAATTTTGAACCGCACCAGGCTTTATTTGTTCCGGATAATAATCCTTTGATCTTTTATAAGGCAATTGCAGCCTTCAGCCTGAAACACTTAAAAAAGGATGGTAAACTTTTTTTTGAGATCAACGAATCATTAAGTAATGAAATCGTATCCCTGTTACAAAGCAAAGGATTCAGCGATATTGAGAGCAAAAAAGATTTGTATGGAAAAGAACGCATTGTTTCGGTAAGTTTATGAGATTCTCATAAATGTTTAAATAATAAATTGCTCCTGATTTACCTTTGCCGGATGAAGTTAAAAGTTATGGCTGAAGAACAATCATTGCAGCAATTTGATACGAAATTGCTCGATACGCTTATAGCTTCATACAATCTGATCGTGTGGAATGACGATGTGAATACGTTTGAATGGGTTATAGAAACATTGATCAAAGTATGCCGCCATTCACCCGAACAAGCTGAACAATGTGCATACATCATACATTTTCAGGGCAAGTATGGAGTTAAACAGGGTGATTATGAAACCCTCAAACCAATGCGTGAAGCCATTGTAGAACGCGGCATTAATGCAACCATCGAACAGGAAATTGAACATTGATCTTACTCTTTTACTTGTATGTCCGGCCTTTCAATTTTAGATGATAAGTTATGGTTTCCTCCTGCCGGTGCATCTACCGAAGATGGCCTGTTGGCTATAGGTGGCGATTTAAGCGATGAAAGATTACTGCTTGCATATCGCAGCGGAATATTTCCCTGGTTTGATGATGCGTTACCGCTTTGGTGGTGTCCTGATCCGCGTTTTGTTTTGTTTCCATCTGAATTAAAAGTCAGCAAAAGCATGCAACAGGTTTTACGCAATGGCCGTTTTGAATTTAAAATGAATACTTCATTTGAAAAGGTTATTCATAACTGTAAGATTGCGAAAAGAGATCATGAGGGCACATGGATCACTACTGAAGTTGAACGGGCTTATATGCGGCTTCATAAAAAAGGGTACGGCGTTTGTGCTGAAGCATGGTGCAATGGTGAACTTGCAGGAGGGTTGTATGGCATTTTAATTGGAAAAATATTTTTTGGTGAAAGTATGTTTAGCCTAATTTCAAATGCCAGCAAATTTGCGTTTATAAACTATGTTTACTACCTGATCAAAAAAGATGTGAGATTGATAGATTGCCAGGTATATACTCAGCACCTGGAAAGTCTTGGCGCCCGTATGATAAGCCGAAACATTTTTTTGGACATGGTTAAAAGTTATATTCCTTAATTTGGATAATTTAACGAGATAAATTTTTGTCAATATCAGAGTGAGGAATTTTCAACTAGGTTTAATAACAATCTTCTTACTGTTGCTTGTTTTTTTGTGTAACCGGTGCGCTGCACAAAATGATAGTATCCCTCCTCTTGGGAAAGATAGCGTGCACGCTATATCTGCCGACTCTGTTCACCCTGTAAACAAAAACAACATATTTAATTATGCATTGGGCTTCATACGAAAAAACGGGCCGGATACACTTAATCAGGAAGGCGTGCTGATTGCAAAAAGCGAAAATATATATAAACAGTATGAAGGTAAGATCATCAGGAATATCGTAATTAGCCAATTCAGATTTGAAAAAACATTTAATGATACTGTTAATACAATAAAATATTTCGGAACCAGAATTTTAAACAGCCTGCATAACACCACAAAAGAATGGGTATTAGAAAACAGCCTTTTTATAAAGCCGGGTGAACCTGTGATTCCAAGTGTATTAGCTGATAATGAACGCTACCTGCGTACCCTTGATTATATACAGGATGCGCGTATAATTGTTCAACCTAAAACAGGCTCACCTGATTCTGTAGATGTTTACGTTATAACCAAAGACCTGTTTAGCATTAATGGCCAGCTTCAAAATTTAAGCCCGGGAATATTCAAAGGAACCATTGAAGATGCAAACCTGTTTGGCATAGGCCAAAAATTAAGCTTAACCTATTTGTGGGAAAAAAAAAGAGACCCTGAATCGGGTTATTCAATTACCTATACCAAAGAAAATGTTGCTCATAGTTTCATAGATGCATCTGTAATGTATTCAACTATAAATCCTGATCTGCGTAATAATTCCAATGATGAAAAGGCTTTTGTTTTTTCATTGCAGCGCAATCTTATATCACAGTATACACATGTTGCGGGAGGATTTGAATGGGGCGATTTTCAAACGTATAATAACTATAACAGGCCCGAGCATGATTTTTATAACTACCATTATCAGCTATTTGATACATGGATGGGTTATAACCTTGGTGTAAAAAATTATATTACCGACAAGAGCAATTCAAAAAGAACCTTCGTGGCATTACGCTATTACAAAACAAATTTTATAGAGGAACCGAACCAGGTAGGAAACAAGCTTTTCTTTCGTTTCAACGATAAAGAAGCAATCTTAGGCCAGATCACTTTTTTTAAACAGGACTATTATAAGGCAAACTATATCTACGGTTTTGGTATCACGGAAGATATTCCTGTAGGGTATAACATTTCATTTACCGGGGGATGGTATGAACAATCATATTTGTCACGGCCATATGCAGGCGTTGATGTAAACAGATATGTAGTGTACAACAAAGGAAATATCGTGCAGTATTTTATACGTGCCGGTAGTTTCTACAATCATGGTCAATTTCAGGATGCGGGTGTGCTTGCCGGAATTGCAGGATACAGTGGGGTTATGACTTTGAAAAATTTTAAACTAAGGGAATATTTTAAACTTAGTTATGGCAATATTTTAAATCGTACCGGCCTCGAACCGCTTGAGATTAATAACCCGTTCGGAATAAGAAATTTTAACAGAGATTCTGTGATGGGCAATCAGCGCATAAGCCTGCAGACCGAAACAATCAGCTATATAAATTATAGAATCTTTGGTTTTAAATTATCGCCGTTTCTTTTCGGCGATGTTTCAAGAATAACGCCTAACCTTGATGATCCTTATCGCCCTTCATGGTTCTATGGATTAGGTGGCGGATTAAGAGTTAAAAACGAAAACCTTGTTTTTAATACCATTGAATTACGGGGCGCTTATTTTCCAAACACTGTTTATGGAATGAAACATTTTTATGGAGAAATTGAAGTGAATATTCAATTCAGGTTCAACAGCAATTATGTAACTAAACCTGAAATAATACAATTTAACAGCGATGTGCATAATAATATTTTTTAAACAGCGCCGATGTTTCGCAACAAAAAGCCCCGTCATTATTTTGACGAGGCTTGAGTTTACCACTCTAAAGAACCCCCAAAGATTTGTTTTTTTCAGGCAGGGCGCAAGGGAACATTAAACACATCAAACAAACAAAGTTTAATTTCTTTATTTTAAATTTTTACTTATGCCAACATTTATACCAAATGAAGTAACGGGCAGTTTCCCAACACCTAAATTATTTACAGGTGTTTGGTAATAAGATTCAATTTTTACACTCCAGCATTTCGATAAATCTCTTTCAAACCCGGCACTGAAATTTACTCCGGAAAAATATTTTGAACTGGTTAATGCACTGTAAGATCTTGAAATATTAGCCGGAACCCCATCTTTTGAAATAGAATATTGATATTGTTCACTATGCGTTATTATTACAGCATTTACACCGGCAGAAGCATAGAAATGTCCTTTTGATGTTGATGAAAAATTATACCGCAGGCTCACCGGAACGCTTGTTAATTTACTACTTACAGTTACATCTTCTATTTGAGTATTTGGTTTAATTCTAAGTAAAGTTGTGTCAAGGTAGTCGCCGCTGCTATAGAAATTTAAATGTTCACGCTGTAAGCCTACTTCTAAACTTACATTTTTATTCATTCGGTAACCAAGTGACACACCTATTTTATAACCAGGCTTATCAAGCTGCTGAAATTTTACAGTGGAAAACTCCGGCCCTCCAAAAAGAGTTCCGTAAATTCTATAATCACGGTTTTGATTTAGCCTGATCGTTCCATCAGCCGGTTCATTTAATTTGCTATCTGCTTTTGTTATTTTCGAAAGACTACCATTAGCCTGATCTCCTGACTCAACTTTTTCATTACGTGAATCATTTAAAACCTGGGTTTCCTGCTTTTCTGAAGAAGGTAGTTTCAGTGATTCATTTGAGTTTAATGATTGTTCATTACTCAAAGATGCAGATTGCGGCTCTTTTGCCGGAGCAATGCTATTAAGTTTATTAACCGGAGTTAAATTGAAAGTATATACGGCTTGACCTGACTTACCTTTTTCAACATCAGATTGTATGGGGTTTGTAAATTGTACATTACCCAGTGATGGCTTTGTTGTATTGGAGTAAGAAGGTAAATTTTTGCGGGTGTCATTTGCAACAGTCTTGTTGTTATTCTTCTTTCTTTCGTTTTGATCAAAATCTGAGGCAGATCTAAACCTGTAGAATATCAATGAGCCTCCTGCCAAAAGAATCACCATGGTGTATTTCAGCACCTTAAGGCTTTTTGAGGCAAATGATTCTGAGGCTGATTTATTTAATTTGGCAGCAACATCATCCCAGTTTGAATTATCTGTCTTTAAAGGATAATTTTTACCTGCTTTTTTAAATAAATTATTAAGATCGTCATTTGTGTAAAGCATAACTTCTTTCCAAAAACCTGTTCTCTAAAAATTTTTTTAATTGGGCCTTAGCCTTTGCTAAAGCTGACTTTGAAGTTCCATCAGAAATGCCCAGAATACCTGCAATCTCGTTATGTGAAAAACCATCTATGACAAATAAGTTAAAAACAGTTCTATATGAAGGCGGCAATCGTTTTATTTCACAAATTAATTCTTTATACAAAACCTTTTGATCAGCATTTTGGCTTCTATCAATTTCTTCCCAGATATATTCCGGCAGTTCACCAATTTCAGGAAGCGTTTGCTGTTTCCGCAACTCGTCAATAGCAGTATTAATCAGGATCCGCTTCATCCACCCCATCAAAATCTTTTCCGTATCAGACTTTTCTTTTGATGGTTGAAATTTTTCAAGACTATTGAAAATTTTCACAAAACTGTCATTAACTACATCCGTTGCCTTATCATACTTATAGATGTACCTGAAAACAGTCTTAAGCGCAAATCCATAATAGTTCTCATAAAATGCTCTCTGGCATTTATGATCCCTGGCAATACAACCCTTGATCAAAATATGTAATGATTCCAAATTTCAAGGATTAATATTTGTTATAAAATACGTAAATCTGCTAACTAAGGTTGCCTTATATATATTCAGCAAAAAATGACCTGACAACATAATTTAATAAATAGTAAGAGTACTGAATCTGTTTCTAAAAATTGAAAGGTATTCAATTTTTTCTATAATGTCTTCATGCTATACTTTCATAAACAGCTTTTAACTGATTTTTGCTGCAGGGTAACTAATTTATTTTTTAAAGACAAAAGCCCCAAAAACGGGGCTTTAATTAAGAATATTAAAATTTAAACTTTTGCTTCTTCCTCGGCCTTTCCCAGTTCGAATTTAATTTTTTGATTTTCTTTGTCAAGGTCTGCAATAAGAATATCGCCTTGCTTTACATTCATGCTCAATATCTCTTCTGCCAAACTATCTTCCAGGTACTTTTGAATAGCCCTGTGTAATGGTCTCGCGCCAAATTGAATATCATAACCTTTATCAGCGATAAATTCTTTTGCTTCCGGCGTTATTTTAAGGGTGAAGCCCATGTTGTTCAAGCGTTTTAGTACGCCTTTCATCAGGATGTCTATGATCTCGAAGATGTTTTCCTTTGTCAAAGAATTAAAGATCACAACATCATCAATCCTGTTCAAAAATTCAGGGGAAAAAGTACGTTTAAGTGCCTTTTCAATAACTGCCTTATTATTTTCTTCTGAGTTTTGCACCCGGGCTGCAGTGGCAAAACCAACACCTTCACCAAAATCTTTCAACTGGCGAACACCGATATTTGAGGTCATAATGATTAACGTATTCTTGAAATCGACTTTTCTTCCAAGTCCATCAGTTAACTGTCCGTCGTCCAATACCTGCAAAAGAATATTGTAAATATCAGGATGTGCTTTTTCAATTTCGTCAAGAAGAATCACGCTATAAGGTTTACGGCGTACCTTCTCAGTTAACTGGCCACCTTCTTCATATCCAACATAACCCGGAGGCGCACCTATCAACCTGCTTACAGTAAATTTTTCCATGTATTCACTCATGTCAATGCGAACAAGTGCATCTTCGGAATCGAACATATACCTTGCCAACGCTCTTGCCAATTCAGTTTTACCCACACCTGTAGGGCCAAGAAATATGAAACTGCCAACAGGCTTCCTGGGATCTTTTAAACCAACCCTGTTGCGCTGAATAGCCTTAACCACTTTAGAAATTGCTTCGCTTTGACCAACCACCATACTCTGCATATCTTGTGACATCTTGCGGAGCTTATCACTTTCAGCCTGTACCATTCTTTTTACCGGGATACCGGTCATCATGCTTACAACCTCGGCAATATTTTCTTCGTCTATGGGATAGCGCTTGTTCTTGCTTTCTTCTTCCCAGTCAGATTTTGCTTTTTCAAGCTCCTCTCCTAATCGTTTTTCCGTATCACGCAGTGCGGCAGCTTCTTCAAATCGCTGACTTTTAACTACGCGGTTCTTTTCAAGTTTTATTTCTTCTATCTGTTTTTCAAGATCAAGAATATTTTGAGGAACATTGATATTTTTTAAATGAACCCTCGCTCCTACTTCATCCAATACATCTATTGCCTTATCGGGAAGCAGCCTGTCCGTCATATAACGGTCGCTGAGTTTAACGCAGGCATCAATTGCATCCTGGCTATATATTACATTGTGGTAATCCTCATAGCGCGGCTTAATGTTATTCAATATCTGGATGGTTTCATCAACTGTTGGAGGCTCCACCAACACTTTTTGAAAACGACGGTCTAAGGCGCCATCTTTTTCAATATACATTCTGTATTCATCTAATGTTGAAGCGCCGATACATTGTAACTCACCTCTTGATAAGGCGGGTTTAAAAATATTGCTTGCATCGAGTGAACCGCTTGCACCACCCGCACCCACTATTGTATGGATTTCATCAATGAACAAAATCACATCACGATTCTTTTCCAGTTCATTCATAATGGCTTTCATGCGTTCTTCAAACTGGCCGCGGTATTTTGTGCCGGCAACCAACGCTGCAAGGTCAAGGCTGATGACTCTTTTGTCATATAAAACCCTGCTTACTTTTCTTTGAACAATACGTAATGCGAGGCCTTCAACAATGGCAGTTTTACCCACACCGGGTTCACCAATTAAAATTGGATTGTTCTTTTTGCGGCGACTGAGAATCTGCGAAACCCTTTCAATTTCCTTTTCCCTGCCAACTATAGGATCAAGTGCACCTGTTTCTGCAAGCTTGGTTATATCTCTGCCGAAATTATCCAATACAGGTGTTTTGCTTTTTGTAGTGGCTGTTGTCTTTTTTTGTTGTGATGAATAACCTTGTTTTCTTTCATCTTCAAAATCATCATCATTTTCTTCAGTGTATTCGCTACGCGGTTCATTGCTGCGTACAACACCCAACTCTGTTTTAAACAAATCGTAATCCACGTCGTACTGATTTAAAATTTGTGTAGCAATGTTTTCTTTGTTCTTTAAAATAGATAGCATTAAATGCTCAGTTTCAACCAACGGGCTTTTAAGTGCTTTCGCTTCCAATACTGTAACACGAATTACTTTTTCAGCTTGCTTGGTTAGCGGAAGGCTGTTAATGTTAGCTATATTTTTTCCTGTTTTATCGCGAACGGCCAGTTCCACTTCCTTGCGCAACTCGTACAGGTCAACGTTTAATTGTTTTAAAATCTTAATTGCTGTATTCTCTCCATCTCTAATCAATCCCAGCAAAAGATGTTCTGTGCCTATGAAATCATTTCCCAATCTCAATGCTTCTTCCCTGCTGTAGGATATGATCTCTTTAACCTGGGCGGAAAAGTTGTTATCCATTTATTTGTATTTGTACAAGTTTAAGAAATATTTTTGAGGTGTGCCACCAATCACTTATGCACATCGTGTTAAAATGATCAATAGTAAAACGTATGAATTTCAAAATTGATACCAGAGAAAAATTTACGATGATAACGCCGGATTCGGATTTTTCTTCTGACAATTTAACAGCAGAATTTAAAGATCTGGTAATTTCTTACCTGCAACATAAGACAAATCTTGTTATTAATTTAAAGAATGCTGCCTATGTTGAAGAAAAGTTTATTAACGAATTAGCTGCTTTGCAACAGGAATATTATGCGCAGAATATTTCGTTCGTCATTTGCCAACTTCAATTACCTGTTCAGGCAATTATTAATGAATTGGATTTAGATGGAGTGCTGAATGTTGCTCCTACTGAAACAGAAGCATGGGATATTGTGCAAATGGAAGAAATTGAAAGGGAATTATCAGGCGATGAATGATCTCCTTTATTAAGGCAACCATTATAAATCAATGCAGGTTTTAAATGACCTGATCGTTTAATTTTAACCATGAAAAAAGCTTGCCTGCTGTTGATAGTGCACATTCTTCTTTTTGCTTCATGTAAAAAAAATATCAGCACATCAGATAATACCATTGCCAGCAGCCAGTTATACCCGCTCGGAGCGCAAAATAAATGGACTTATACTGATAGTTTTTTTGACTCCTACGGAGATTTTTACGGTTATGACACATTTTATTTGAGAGCTACCGATACAGTTTCTAACAATAACATTGATTACACTGTTATTGCAGACCAGTTTGGTGATCATATATTCACTGTTCGCTCTGATGATTCATCTGCTTATATACTTGAACCAAAAGGTGAAGCGCTCATGCTTGATTTGCCCATGCCTGTTACCAATGAGCCTTATATAAATAAGTCATTCATGAACGATACGCTTAACTCAAAGATATATGCAACCATAATAACAACTACCAATTATCCGTCTTACAAAATCCTGATAACACAGGATGATGGCTTATGGTCTGATTATAAACAGGAAGAGCTTTATTTTACAGTCGGCACAGGAATTATAAAAGGCTATATAAGATGGAAAAACTCTAACGGCATTGTATTTACTTCTGATTCGTATGTGTTGTTAGCGCATGGTACTCATTAGATAGATTTATATAAAGCATAAAAAAAATGCCGTTGATATAAGGCAGGTTCTCTCTTTATAAATTTTTTCTTTATTGTTTATTGAGTTTTAATACAACTCTTGGTTGGCCGTCTGCAATAAAACTTACCAAATATAATCCCCGCACGAGGCTGCCTGCATCTGAATATCTGCGTTAGTGCTTTATAAAACTTTGTTGAATTATATTTTCCACATCATTATCTTGTTTTGTGCGATGTTAATTCGACTGAGCAGTTGTAATTGTGCTATCTGAACGTCGCCGGCTACATTCAAATTGTTCCATTTCATTTTAGGTTCAACAATTACTTTTACACAAAACAAAAAAGATGGAAATTTTAGGTATCGGTTCACGCATTAAACATCCTTCTTATGGAACAGGCGTTATCATTCGCCTGCATAAAAAAATATATGATGTTTGTTTTGCTGACAGCGGAATAAAGCCTGTTTCAAAAGATCTGCCTGTAGAAGTTATTGAAAGGATTGAACCGGAATATACTGTCAGCTTCAGTGAAGCAGAAGACGCGCTTATAAAAATTTTGCGTGAATGGAGTGACATAACCGAAGTTGTTTCGTTAGGCGACAAATGGAAAAATGGTTTGATGATATTAAAACCTGCTGATACATCATTAAAAGAAAAAGAAGTACCAATAGAAGCTTTCTTTCACAAAATAGTTATGCTGCGCGACAGGCTGCGTGTTATGGAACAACGCATTAATGCACATAAACTATTAAACGATGAAGATAAAATTGAACTGCAGCAATACATTACCAGGATTTACGGTAGTCTTACTACATTCAATGTGCTGTTCAAATACCAGGGCGATCAGTTTGTGGGAGAAAAATCATGATAGATTTTCATATTCAAAAAGTATATTTCCGGATATTTTCTGATTAGAGTTTTAGGATTGAAAACGGATTTATTTTTCAGGCTTACCTTGGTTGATGTTGTGTGTTCCTTTACTTATTATTTGCGTATTAATCGCAAAAAATAGTCCCGTGGAAATACAAGCGTTTATTTTTACAACTTAATAACAGGAATAGTATATAATGACTGAATTTAATCCCGGGATAAGAACAGTTGATGTTACGCGTTACATAACGCCTTTGCGTGAAGGCGGTTCGCTGCCTGCGGTTACTGAGGCTGATGATGGTTTTATGTATGTATTAAAATTTAAAGGTGCAGGCCAGGGAATAAAAGTTTTAATAGCAGAACTAATTGGTGGCGAGCTGGCGAAATTGATGGGCCTTAAAGTTCCTGAAATAGTTTTTGCTGAACTGGATGAAGCATTTGGCAGAACCGAACCTGATGAAGAGATACAGGATCTTTTGAAAGCCAGCCGCGGATTAAATCTTGCCATGCATTACCTGCAGGGCGCATTTGTTTTTGATGCAGTGGTGAATAAAGTAGATACAACACTTGCTTCCACGATTGTTTGGCTTGATTGTTTTATAACCAATGTTGACCGTACCGCACGTAACACAAACATGCTTGTATGGCATAACGAAATATGGTTGATAGATCATGGCGCATCTTTATATTTTCAACATGCTTTAAGCAATGCTGCTGAACAGGCGATCAGGCCATTCCCTTCAATCAAAGATCATGTGTTATTGCCTTTTGCTGCAAAGCTGGATGAAGTGAATGCAGTATATTCAAAACTCATCACAAAAGAAAATATTGAAGCGGTTGTTGCATTGATACCGGATGTTTGGCTGGAAGAAATTTTTGAAGACGTAAAAGATAAACGCAAAGTGTACACAGATTTCCTGTTGACACGACTTGCCCATTCAGATAAATTTATACAGGAAGCAAATGACGCAAGAAAAGCACTTATTTGAATATGCTGTTATACGCATTGTGCCTTGTGTTGAAAAAGAAGAATTCATCAACACGGGTATAATATTGTATTGCGCTTCCAAAAAGTTTTTGCAGTTGGCTTATAAGCTGAATGAAAACAAACTAAAAGCATTTTCAACCGAAATAAACCTGGCTGAAATAGAACAACGCCTGAAAGCTTTTGAACAGATTGCAAAAGGAGAAAAAACAGGCGGAACTATTGCCGCATTGCCGATTGCCTCAAGGTTTCGCTGGCTTGCTGCAACCAAAAGTACAGTGATACAAACGTCAGCTGTTCATCCTGGTTTATGCGTTGACCCCTACGAAACATTGATGAAGTTGTTTGAACAAATAGTGTTATAGATTTATTTATAACAATTGATACAAAAGCAAATAATAAAACGTTTCAATTTCTTAACCCGGTAAACTTACCGGGTATTTTATACTCTGCAACGCTTTTATTTTTAAAGTTTGCAATATGAAATAAAAGGCCTGATTCATTATACAGCCAGAAAGGGTCTTTTTTAAACTTGTCATAATCATCCAAAAGCCTTCCCTGCAGGTCGTTCAGTTTCTCCTGCCATGCTGAACTTAATCTTTCAAAATATAACGTATCAGCTTTTAACCTGTCAATATACACCAGCAGGTTATAACAGGTAGAGAACTCACCACATGCAATAATAGAAGCAAGTGAACTGTCTTTTATTTTTTCATGTTCAAACCAAAGGGTTGTTCCCATTTCAAATGCATTCTCTGCAATTATCTGCATAGAATAACCGGGTGACAGGTAAAGAGGGTCTCTTCCCTCGCCGGAAACCCGGTTAAGATCGTTAGAGAAGCTCAAATCATAAATATGGTTGGTCTTTAACCGGTACGAGCCGTATCCCTCATCAAAAAAACTTTGATACAACAATTGCCTTACGCGTTTTAGAAAAATATCGTTGTTTAAAGTAATCACCGAATTAAATCTTTCGGTCAGCATATCTGCAATAGCGCCAATCGGAGTCTTTCCAAAATGGTGAAACATTTCTTTTACGATTTCGGGTGAAAAGTTTTTTGAAAGATTTAATCCTTCATTTTTTCTTACGCCCCCTGCAATAAAGCGCCTTAGCAAAAACAAGCCGGCTATAGTTAAAAGGCCTGTTGCTGTAATCAAAGTTGCCGGAATAGCCAACAGATGATAATTAATTATAAACGCTGCTATTCCTGCAATAAGAAGAACAGTTGCAATAACAAAAATGTTATCAATGCTCAGGTTTGGAAGGCCTTTATATTTTTTTGGTTTTACCGGAATATAAGGATCCATATAATGGCTGCCCACATCACAGATCAACATCAGGTCGAATTCTTTAAAATCAGTTTCTTTATTCACCCTTCTTTCATTAGCGCGCATTATACTTTCAAGGCCCTGGTTGTCTGTTATGCCTCCATCCATAAAACCAATCTTAAGGTTATTGCGTAAAGACAGTTGTTTTGCTTCTTCAGCCAATACTTCTATGTTAACCGGATGTGCGAGGTTTTTTACCAGGTTATCCACGTCTGCGTCATTGTGAATAAGCTTTAATTCATCAACCTGTAATTCCTGTGGTTCAATACAGAGGTTTTCCAGGATACCGGCTTTTATCTTTCCATCTGTATCATTATAAATAAATTCATCGGGAAACAAGATAGGCTCAAAGCCTGCAGGGAAACAGGAGGAAGCAGCCACCAGGTCGGCAAGTTTTAAATGCTTTTCCGCATGATTCATTAAATGAATTATATAGTTGCCATATAGAAATGTTTTATCGCTTTTACTGTCTGGCTTTAATTTAACTGCCTGGCGAAAGAGCAAACCATGATAAAACTCAGTTGTATTAAAGCAGATCTCATCCAGCGGGCCGTTTATGCCTTTATACATAATATCATCTACTGTTTTGCCTTCAAAAAACAACTGGTTGTATGACAGGGCAAAGGCATTAATCATGTTCCTTCGTTTTTCAGGACAATCTTTCCACGCATCCGGATCATTTAAATTTTCAAAAACCCTGTCGAGCAGTTTAACGCCTTCAATGTTCTCAAAGAACTTTTTATAAAAAGCGTCAAAACCTGTTGCCTCTACAACGCTTAATGCATAAGCAGCATTGGTAAAGGAACCGCCTGAAGCAGAGGAAATATAACTTACGCTTTCCAGCATTGATTTATCGTTCCACCTGATCTTGTTTAGATAAGACAGTGTGCCTAAAGCAAAAGATGCGGCCCGGTAACCACCGCCTGAGAATGCAAGCCCGATATTATCCAATGGAGTTTGTGTAGGTTTTAAAGTACCCGGTTCCATAAATTAATTAATGTGATTTTTTACTTTTAAATTTTTCATGTATGGCTATAAAAGCAGGTGAGCATTAGAAAATAGTATTTACTAAATTAGGCATTTCTATACCAGGTATAAAAATTATTTACGTGAATAAAACGCTCTCAACCTGACAGGTTATACGCATCAAAAGACTGAGAGGTTAAACCGTCAAACCTGTCAGGTTATTTGTGCACGCTCAGCAACCTGACAGGTTATATTCATCAAAAGGCTGAGAGGTTAAACCTCTAAACCTGTCAGGTTGTTTTCCTTTCAGGTAATCCTAATCTTAATTTTTTAGCTGCAGGTATATCCTGTTTCACAATATGAACAGTTTCAATAATTTTTCTATTTTTTTCTTCCTCAATTTCTTCAAATATTTTTTTAACCCATTCCGGAAAATCTTCTGGCTGGCAATCTGTAGCCGTATGCCATATCTTTTTTTCTTTTTCAAGCCATTTCGTAACCCCGTCTTCGTTTTCGCAGATAATTCCTAAGTACATGTATTCAGGGAAAACTTCATTTTTTTCAGGTTTTAATGTATTCCACGCACATGCCCGGCTAAAAAAAATTTTTGCATCTTTTACTCTTCCATATTCATAGGGAATCCACCAGGATTCTCTGGAATTTTCACTTAAATATGCCACTATATGCGTACAGTTTATTAAAGCCATTTCAATAATGCAGGCAGTTAATAACGGTATAAATTTTTTTATTTCTTCTTCATCTTTCCTTCGTTCAAGTTCAGCAAGGTTTGAATCTTCTGCATCAATCCAATAGGCAAAACCTAACTTTTTAGTATTATGTGCTAACTCAAGAGCTATTTCTTTATCGGCCTGACGGTGAGATATAAATAAGCGGGGACAAATATGGGTTGGAAACGTTGTATAATTTCGATTTGTGTACGTTCTGCAACCTGACAGGTTATGCCCATAAAAAAGCTGAGAGGTTAAACCTCTAAACCTGTCAGGTTATTTATGCACGTTCCTCAACCCGGCAGGTTTATTCCAAACTATCATAAAAGCCTTTAAGCTGTATGCTATGATGCTTAATAAAATTATCATATCCTCCGAAAAATTCTAAGACTTTTTCAGTGTCAACCTTTGTTTTATCAGAGCCTATTGCATTATACGAAGAGAATCTCCATTGTTTCAAACCGGCAATATAGTTATGATGCACAGGGTTGCGGTGTATATACCAGATTGTCCATGCAAGGTGCGTATCATCTTTAATTTTGTTTCTCTTAAAAGGGCGCATAAACAAATTTCCCTTTCTCTCATTTAATGTGTTCAGCCATTTTGTGTGTGCATTACAGCAATCACTGATGGCTTTAGAAAAGGCTTTTCCTGTACTATGTGTTCTTATTTCTGCAAGCAAATGAAAATGATTGGGCAGCAGGCAATAGCTCCAGATATGTACATGCGGCAGTAAATATTTTTCAAGTCCTTGTAAAAAATGCAGGTAATACTGCTCATTTAAAAATAACTGCTCGTTGCCAACAGCCCTGTTATAAATGTGATAGATTCCATCATCGTCAAGCGGAAGTGTCTGGTGTGGCATGGGTGAAATGTTTTTAAATTATTCAATTGTTTTCAACCTGTCAGGTTCCTGAACCTGATGGGTTTTTAATTAATGCGCTTGCTTTAATTTCAATCCAGTTTAAGGGCATTTATAAGCATTAGATATAAAATGGTTAAGTAAATATTTTCAGTAGGTTAAGATACGTATTATCCTGTATTTTCAATAAATTCAATTTGTTTTTGAGATCTCAAACCTGACAGGTTTGAGTATCAAAAGACCAGGAGGTTAAACCTATAAACCTGTCAGGTTATATGTGCATATTGCATTACAGATTTTGTTAAAGCTGTCTGTCAGCTTTTTGTTTTGCATCGAAATAAATATGAAGTGAATAAAAAGATGTGGATAACGCGTTACTGTTAATTAAACGATTGCCTGAATTCCAAAGGAGAAAAGTTTGTTTTTGTTTTGAACAATTTACTGAAAGATTGCGGGTGTTCAAAACCTAATTCATAAGCAATTTCACTTACTGACAAATCTGTAGTAGATAATTTTTCTTTTGCTTTTTCTATCAATTTATCATGAATGTGTTGTTGTGTACTTTGCCCGGTTAATACTTTTAGTAATCCGCTTAAATAACCGGAAGATACCTTTAATGCTGCTGCAACCTTTTGAACAGTTGGCAATCCTTTTACAATTAAATCATCACTATTAAAATAAGCATTGAGCACATGTTCAAGCCTATCCAATGTTTTATGATTGGTGATCTTTCTTGTTAAGAACTGGCGATAATAAAATCGCTCAGCATAGGTTAACAGCAAATCAAGCTGCGCAATAATTACACCCTGACTAAACTTATCAATGTTTGAATGATACTCCTGTCTCATATTTTGCATTAAACCTATAATGATCGATTCTTCTTTTTCAGAAAGAAACAGAGCTTCATTCACTGAGTAATCAAAGTATTCATACTGCTTTATTTTTTGTGCTAATGGTGTGTTCCAGAGAAAATCAGGATGAACGAGCAATAGCCATCCCGAATGCGTTAATTCATTTGTATCTAATGGTTCAATACCAAAAACCTGGTTCGGAGCCATAAAGAACATTATGCCTTCGTCAAAATCATATTGTTGCTGACCGTATTTAAGTTTTGCGTTGAAATTTCTTTTCAAAGAGATTGAATAAAAATCAAACACAAGACTTGATGAATTATCTTCCGGTATATTTTTAATGTCTTCAAAATTGATAACGCTTATCAGCGGATGTTCAGGCTTAGGTAAATTTCTCAATGCATGAAATTCGCTGATAGATTTAACTCTTAATGGCGGCGTTGCTGACATATTCCAAACTACTTAATTTTATTTAAATGCAGCAGCAAACTCTTTTGCAAAATCCTCCATCTTCACTTTTCCTAATATCGGTTTGTTCAGATAATAATCTTCATATAATATGCCATTTCGCCTGGATGCATTCATTTCAACTAATCCTTTCGCTACACCAGGATTCATCCCGGTTGCAAGCATTCCATTCAGTAATTGTTCATCAGGTATAACTATCCATTTCAAACCAGGTTTGCCAATCGCTTTGCCTAAAATTTCTGCTACTTTATTACAGGTAAGTTCATCACTTGCTACATAACGTATCTTTCTCCCAATGAAGGGTGTAGTAATTTCTTCTGCAATTACAACCGCAATATCTGTTGGCGATACCCAGGGTTCTTCCAGGTCTCCGCCATAATTGGTTGTAATAGCGCCTTGTGCTTTTATTGCATGCACGAAGCTGAATAAATTATAATAAAAACCCACCGGCCGCATGAATACGATGGAAACATCAGATGAAAGACTGTTCAATATCTGTTCTGCATAATAATGAAAAGCAAGAATGCCATTGCCCTTATTCGTATGAGCGCCGATACTGCTAAGATGTACTACACGCTTTACGCTCGACTGCTGAATTGCTTGTGCAAAATTATTGCTCAACTCTTCAGTATATTTCAGATAGTCAAAAGACTGATCAAAAAAGTTGCCTGGCGGTTCCATGCAGTACACTGCATCTGCACCTGTAAAAGTTTTAGTTAGAAAATCAACATCCTCCAATGAACCAATGGCAGCTTTTGCACCGATTGCTTCGATATCTTTTTGTTTATCCTGTTTACTGCTTATCACTGTTATATCATGGCCTTTGTTAACCAGTTCTTCTGCTAATGGTTTGCTGATATGCCCTAATGAACCTGTTATTATAATTTTCATTGTTCGGTTTTTTGTTGATACAAAACTCAACAGAAAATAAGACTTTCATGTAACCTAATCTACTATTGTTGTAGCCGAAATACGATTACATCAGCAATTAATTCGTACGCTCATTATTAAGCTGCACCTGTTTTTTTATTCGCCGCAAAAATGTTTAATGAATCAGCAAGAGGTTTTGTATGCATGTTGAGCAGGCATTCCTGCATGTGCATCCAGCCATATGTAGCTGATGTTCCGCTACCTGTACAATACCTGCACCGTTTCAGGTGTTTGTTGTTTTAAAATGACCTGTTTATCGTTTGTCATCTTCACCAACAATTCATTATTAAAATGACGAATAGTAAGCAATGATAAATCTCTTTCAACCTGTACGTCGAATATCTCATTCACTGCAACAGCAAGGTGTTCTGTTTTTTCTGTACGGTCATCCAGGCACAATTGTAAACTGACAGCGCCCGTTTGTATAAGGTTAGGTGTGATATTTAACTCGCCGAGTATTTTATATAAATCGCTCATGGGCTTCTCTCCTACAAAAGAAAAATCCCGGCTGTGCAAGTGCATCAATACCTGTTTTTCTTTTATGATAATAACAGGCGGTAAATGTTTCACCTGTTTTTTTGAAATCACTGTTCCGGATAATGAAGGATCTAAAAAACATTTTACATGTAACGGAATGCCTTTGTTCTGCAAAGGCTTTATGGTTTTGGGATGAATAACCTGTGCGCCGTAGTATGCCATTTCAATCACTTCATCAAAGCTTAATTCGGGCATTAATTGTGCATCAGGAAATTGTTTAGGGTCAGCACTCATAACACCTTCCACATCTTTCCATATCGCCTGGCTTTCTGCATTTAAAAGATTGGCAAATACAGCAGCAGTATAATCACTTCCTTCACGGCCAAGCGTGGTACTTTCATTTTCATCTGTACTGCCGATGAAACCCTGGGTAAGAAGAATGTTGAGAGTTGACAGTTGAGAGTTGACAGTTGACAATTCTTCAACCTTCTTTGCCGTATATACCCAATCAATATTTGCATCGCGGAAATTATCATCCGTGCGAATAACATCTCTTACATCGATCCATTTATTGGCAACACCTGCTTCATTCAAATAATAACTTACAATACAGGTGCTCAGCAATTCGCCTACACAAACCACCTGGTCATAATAATAGTCATATTCGCGCACGGGTTTATCATGCAGCAGCCATTCAACTTCTGTAAAAAAATTATTCAGCTGTTCATAACAGGCATTGTAATGTGTGACCAGTAAATATTTTGCCGTAGTCAGGTGCTGGGTTTTTATAACGGTAAACAATTGCAATGCTGCTTCTTTATTGCCTGCATAAAAAGCTTCAACCACTTTTTCCAAAGCATTGGTGGTTTTACCCATTGCAGAAATTATAATAACCAGTTTGTCATTTGTGTAAAGCGAAATAATATCTTTTACATTCTTAATTCTGTCAACCGTGTTTACACTTGCGCCGCCAAATTTGAAAACCTTCATGAATAATTTTTTAAAGCGGGCAAAGATAATTGGTGAATAGTGAATAGTGAACAGTAAGCGGTGAGCCAATAACCGTAAACTATATGCAGGCAAACTCCCGGGCACTGAAACTCTGAAACTTTACTTTTACCCGCAATGGTATGCCTTGCACCGGGTACCGGTTACAAGCCGGGTGGCTGTAAATGCCGGGCAGGAATAAATAAGACTGCCGGGTTTCATACATTGCGGCGCAGTTTTGCAACGTACCTGCTTGAAAAGGGTATTGATATAAAATATATAAAGGAGATATTGGGCCATTTCAGCATGAAAACAACAGAGCGGTATTTACATGTAAAAAAGGAAGACCTGGTATTTATTAATAGTCCGTTAGATGATCTCTGGCGGCGCGGGGAAATAAACTGGTAATTTGATTACCGAAGTTATAATTTAAAAAACGAAAGAGACAAGTGTTGAAGATCAATGGTGAATTATTTTTGATCTTTCGTACTATTCGGTAATCTTTGTGTTGCAGGCCATTAGCAACAACTCACAAAATCAAAAATAATTCTACTTTAGAATTGATAATATTAAATCTCATGACGAAAATAAACCCGTTTTCAATTTTACTGATTATATGTTTTACACCAATAATTGGATGTTCGCAATCAGCCAGCGAGTTTTCAATGGAGGGACTAAAAAAAATTGATGCTAAGGATTATGCTGGTGCTGTTATCCAGTTTGACAACGCTATTAAATTAGATTCAACTAATGATACTTATTATTATTACAGGGGGCTTTCGAAGTCCTTAATGAAAAATTATACGAATGCAATATTGGATTATTCGCAATCATTAAATTTAAAAGCTAATCAAAAAGTCAATTATATGAGAGGAATAGCAAAAGTTGAGATAATGGACTACGCAAGTGCTTTAGAGGATTTTAATGCGTCATATGATTTGAAAAAGAATGAGCCAAGCTTTTATTTTTTTCGAGGGTCTTGTAAATTGCATCTTAAAGATTTGCAAGAGTCTATTTTAGATTTTGACAAAGCAATTGAGCTAAATAAAGATTATGGGAAAGCATATTTTTTACGAGCAATGGCAAAAATAGAATTTAATCAAAAATCATCCGCTTGTGAAGATTTTCAATTGGCTAAAAAGCTCAATGATAGTCATGCAGAAGAGATGATTAAAAAATATTGTCAATAAAACGGCATATAACAACATGCGGTTTGGCAAAAAACTGGCGCGACGGAACACAACATCAACTTTGGTTTGGCTATTGCTGCAGTAATCAGCACGACTCAATAAATTTGGCGACATCAATAACAATGAATTTTTAATTATAAATTTAGTCCCGCACGTTAGCATTGGCAATCAAGCTAACTTTCTTCATACATCACTTAAATACAATTATTATATGCTCAAGCCGCATGGCTTCGTTGACGCATCGGCGCTGCTTTCGCTTCTTTGAAAAAAATTTCCTTCGGATTTTTTTCAATCCCGACATTCGTCGGGACCGAACCGAAAGAGGCGCCTTATGTGACAACTGGTAACAACCTGAAATTACAGTCGCTAATTACGCTGAAACTCAAGCTGGTTTTATATTTAAAGCGATTACTGCCATTTCTTAACCTGACGCTAATGCGCGCGTGCGGGATTCCGGACTGGACGAATTTCAAATACCAGTTCTTCGCCAAGCCTTGAACCGTTGTGCGTCATCCTCCCTTTTCCGGGGTGGAAATGATTTCCAAAGCTAACGTTAGAAGATATTGAAAATGAATACTTTTAAAAAACGTTAGTCAGAATTAAAAATTGACACTTCCTGTGGACACAACTACTTTGACACGACTGCAAAATTGGTACCTCACAAATTGTGACGGAGATTGGGAACATAGTTATGGAATTTCAATTAACACTCTTGACAATCCCGGCTGGACAATGAAGATTGACCTTTCTGACACTTGCTTACAAGACGTGCACTATGACAAACAAATTGACAATGGCACTTTTGATTGGCTTTTCATAAGAGTTGCTAACAAAGTTTTAGAAGCTTCGGGTGACCCAACTAAATTGACAACTATTCTTACAATCTTTTTAGACGAAATAATTCCAAACTATTCCGATCAAAGTTTTGAATATGAAGTTTATGTTCAACTCACCGGCGGACCAACAAAAATTTGGCGACCAGTTAAAGCAAAATTAATTTCAGAAGACACACTTCAAATAACACGTTTGCCGGACTTGAACTATAAAGACATCCGAACAACAGCTTTAGACAACCTAACATTTGACAAAGAAGATATTTTTAATTATAAAACAAGCATTCAAGTTGGTGACAACATAAAGGTTGAACTTGTAGAAACTTTTAATGGAATAACTTTGACAGCGAGGGAATAACTGCAGGCATGGGCCTGGCAAAAAACTGGCGCCGACTCAACGCAGCATCAACTTTTTGTTTGCCTATCGTGCTGTAGTTATCGGCTGGACATTATAAATTTGGCAACAGAAATAACAATGAACTTTTATTTATAAATTTAGTCCCGCATGTGCGCATTGGCGTCTATCTAACTTTCTTTATACAGCATTTAAATACAGTTATTATATGCTCAAGCCGCATGGCTTCGTTGTCGCATCGGCGCTGCTTTCGCTTCTTTGAAAAAAATTTCCTTCGGATTTTTTTCAATCCCGACATTCGTCGGGACCGAACCGAAAGAGGCGCCTTATGTGACAACTGGTAACAACCTGAAATTGCAGTCGCTAATTACGCTGAAACTCAAGCTGATTCTATACTTAAGCGATTACACCTGCTTCTTAAATTGACGCGTATGCGCATGTACGGGATTCCGGGCTGGACGAATTTCAAATACCAGTTCTTCGCCAAGCCTTGCCGTTAGCGGTCGTGCGGGTCAACACCCTAAAATTTCAAGAGACTTTTGACAGCGACATCAACATTTAGTAAATTCGCTAATAAGCTGTTTAAAAATGATTTCAAATATTTAGTATGCAGGTATTTTACCACAATAGATACATAGAAAATGTACACATAGGTAAGTCTATGTGATCACTATGTGCCTATGAATCTACGTGGTTCAAATGTATATTATGCTCTTTTTCTTATAAGGTGTTTGCAAAAAGAATTAGGACTTGATTTCGAAATTGATAAGCTCACAAATTCAATTGAAAATACACAGAGCGGAGAAGTTTTTGATAACTGCAAATAATCCGACAATCATTCAAGGACTTTTAAGCATTGAAGATAAACAAGACCATGTTTTTATGAACTTAATCGAAAGCGCAAAATTCAATAAAGGCAAAGACAAAGTTTATTTTGGCGTGCCTGGCAATCTTGTTGCTTATGCCTGCAAGGTTTCAGTTGACAAAGGTTATGAAGGCTTTCTTGCATTTGATGCAAAATCAGCGCTTATCAAACATTATCAGGAATCACTTTATGCGACACATTTTCGTGGATTAAGAATGTTTATCGAAACCAGTGCGGCATTAAAGCTTATATCACAATATTTTAAAAGCTAAAACATGGGACTTATAAAAGAACCGAAGAATATAGATTTATCTACAAAGTCTGAACCATGGACAGAGCAAGAACTTGCAGACTTTAGAAAAATCATGCAAGACATTAAAGCAAAAAATGCAAAACGTAAAAAACGTCTTAAAAACTTCTAAAAAGAATAAACAGCTTGCATGACAGAAGCACGAACCGCTAACAAGGGGTTTGGCAAAAAACTGGCTGACTCAACGCAACCTCAACTTTTGTTTTTATTGGGCTTCGGTTCCGGGCTTGAGTGTGTCACGAATGAAAAGGATTAAGGTTCTTTTCAATGCTGTATAAGAGATGAAGGCAGGCCGTTCATATACGCCTTGCGGGAGGAGTATATAAACAGCTTCATGGTGCTGTAATCAAAAGTTATGGTATTGAGCGATGAAGAAAAGGTCCCGTACGTACGGAATAAGAAAAGCCGTGTGAGGTGAGAATCTCAAGCACGGTTTTGTGGAGGGCCTGGGCTGAAATGCCCTTGCCCATCCGACCGAATTTCAAATACCAATTCTTCGCATTCTATGACGTTAGTCAGAATGGTAAAGCCAGACTTCAAAATTGAATGTAAAACGGATAATTGACAAAGTAAATGCATCTAATAGCGGTACAAGAAAGATTTGAAGAAAATGAAAGATTTACAAGTAATTCATTGTACAAAGAGACTATTCAATTGACTACTAACTTCTATAAAAAGGTTGGATTTGTGCCACCATGGATTGGCTATTATGTAGAAGTAAACAGTAATTTGGTTGGAAGTGCGGGGTTTAAAGGTCCACCAATAAATGGGGCTGTAGAAATTGCTTATGGCACATTTGAGGAATATAGAAAACAAGGAATTGGGACAGCAATTTGCAAAAAATTAGTGGAGTTATCTATAGACACTGACCCTTCTATAAAAATTACAGCCACAACATTTCAAAAAGAAAACTTCTCGACAAGAATACTTGAAAAAAACAATTTCGTTTGTGTTGGAACAGTTAATGACCCTGAGGACGGAGAAGTTTGGCAATGGGTATATAAAGCAAGTGAGTCTTTTGACAAACAATAAACAATTTCATAATGAAGTGATGAATATGCAAGAGACCAACCCACCGCCACCAACAAAGAAGTTTGGCAAAAAAACTGGCTGACCCAACGCAGCATCAACTTTTTGTTTCGCTACTCAGCTTTAGTTATGTAAAGGACTTTTATAAATTTGGCGACAATAACAACAATGAACTTTTAATTATAAATTAGTCCCGCGCGTGCGCATAGGCGTCAAGCTAATTTTCTTTATACATCACTTAAATGCAATTATCATATGCTCAAAGCCGCATGGCTTCGTTGTCTCATCGGCGCCTCTTTCGCTTCTTTGAAAAAAATTTCCTTCGGATTTTTTTCAATCCCGACATTCGTCGGGACCGAACCGAAAGAGGCGCCTTATGTGACAACTGGTAACAACCTGAAATTGCAGTCGCTAATTACGCTGAAACTCAAGCTGATTCTATATTTAAAGCGATTACTGCCATTTCTTAACCTGACGCTAATGCGCGCGCGCGGGATTCCGGACTGGACGAATTTCAAATACCAGTTCTTCGCCAAGCCTTGCCGTTGTGGGCAATCCTCTCTTTTCCGGGTTGGAAATGATTTCCAAAGCTAACGTTAGAAGATATTGAAAATGAATACTTTTAAAAAACGTTAGTCAGAATCCCATTGAAGTCTTAAAATATTTAATCTATGATTAAATCAATATTCACTTCTGTATTTTTTTTTCTTCTTTTTAATTGTTCATCCGGTCAAGCTTTAGCAGACAATGATTTGAATAAAGCAGTTGACAGTTTGGTTTCTGTACAATTCAAACAAAATGAACCCGGGGTTTCTATTTTAGTTGCCCGAAAAGGAAATATTATTTATCAAAAAGCTTTCGGAAGCGCTAATGTTGAGTTGAATGTAGCCATGCAGCCTGACATGGTTTTCAGGATTGGCTCTATAACGAAATAATGAAACGCTGAAACTTTACATTTGCATCAAACGATTAACCTATGGTTATAAACAGGCGTGTATTAACGCTGGATGAATTTACATTACAGGCATTCAGGCAAATTCCAAAAGCAACAGGTGAATTAAGCGCTTTGCTGCGCGATATTGGCCTTGCTGCAAAACGTATAAACGTTGAAGTAAATAAAATTGGTTTGGTTGACCTGCTTGGTGAAACCGGCGATGTAAACGTGCAGGGCGAAGAAGTGAAAAAGATGGATGTATTTGCCAACAATCAACTGATAGGCGTTTTAAAACATGGCGTAAGCTGTGCCGGTATTGGCAGTGAAGAAATGGATGAAATTGTTGTGTTTGATGATGAACTGAGTAATCAAAGTAAATATGTTGTAATGTTCGATCCGCTGGATGGCAGCGCTAACATTGACACCAACATTTCTATCGGAACGATCTTCGGCGTGTACAGAAGAAAAAGTGCGTTAGGTAAACCCTGTGATAAGAATGATTTTCTTCAACCGGGTGTTGCACAGGTGGCGGCTGGTTATGTGGTATATGGTTCATCAACCATGCTGGTGTATGCCACAAGAAGAGGCGTTAATGGCTTTACGCTTGATCCTGCCATTGGCGAGTTTTGTTTGAGTCATCCCAACATACAATGTCCAGCTGACGGAAAGATATATTCTGTCAATCACGGCAACTTTTTTAAGTATGATAAACATGTGCAGGACTATATAACCTGTTGCCAGCAGAAAACAGAAAAAGATGGTGGTCCATATACCAATCGTTATATAGGAAGCATGGTAGCTGACCTGCATCGCACATTAATTAAAGGCGGAATATTTATGTATCCCGGCACATCAAAAAAACCGGTGGGTAAATTAAGGCTGATGTATGAATGCAATCCTTTTGCGTTTATCATAGAAGTGGCCGGCGGTAAGGCCAGCAATGGCAGCCGGCGCATTGTTGATGTGCAGCCGAATGACCTGCATCAGCGTACACCCGTATTTATAGGCAGTAAGAATATGGTTGATGAATGTTTGAGTTACATGCCCCAACCCTAAAGGGAGTTAGGCATCTTAGTATCTAAAGTTCAGGAATTACATTTTACGCTGTATGAAATTCCTAATTCCAAATTCCATCCAACACTTTACATTCGCTAAAAAATTTTTATGATACGCAATCATGAGATTGATTACAAAATTTTTGGTGAAGAACTTCAATATGTAGAAGTTGAACTTGACCCCGGCGAAACGGCTGTTGCAGAGCCCGGATCATTTATGATGATGGATGACGGTATTGCTATGCAAACGCTTTTTGGCGATGGCAGTGAACAGCAGGATAATAGCATTTTAGGGAAATTGTTCAACGCAGGCAAACGTGTATTGGTGGGTGAGAATTTGTTCATGACTGCATTCACTAATACATCACCAGGTAAAAAACATGTAAGCTTTGCAGCGCCTTATACAGGCAAGATCATAGCGCTTGATCTTTTGCGTTTAGGCGGAAGAGTGATCGCTCAGAAAGATGCATTTCTCTGTGCAGCAAAAGGTGTGAGCATCGGCATAGAATTTCAACGTAAGTTAGGTACAGGTTTATTTGGCGGCGAAGGTTTTATTATGGAAAAGATCGAAGGTGATGGTATGGCTTTTTTACATGCAGGCGGCTTTGTACAAGAGAAAGATTTGCAGGCAGGCGAAATTTTAAAGATAGATACAGGTTGTATTGTTGGTTTTACCGGGACCATTGATTACGATATTCAATTTATCGGCGGTATAAAAAATTCGATATTTGGTGGTGAAGGATTATTCTTTGCAACATTAAAAGGCCCGGGAAAAGTGTGGATACAGTCATTACCGATCAGCAGGCTTGCGGCACGCATACTTGCATTCGCAACCTATAAACGCGGTAAAGAGGAAGGAAGCATTTTAGGTACGCTCGGAAATATACTGGATGGGGACAGATATTGATTGGCATATAGTTCATGGGTTATAGATCATAGATAGTTTTACGGGAAGAACTATAAACCATGAACCATCAACAATGAACTATGATCTATGAATTTAATTGATTGGCATATAGTTCATGGGTTATAGATCATAGATAGTTTTACCGGCAAGAACTATAAGCATGAATCATTAACAATGAACTATTCTCTAGATTGGCATATAGTTCATGGGTTATAGATAATAGATAGTTGACCGGCAGGAACTATAAGCATGAATCATCAACAATGAACTATTCTCTAGATTGGCATATAGTTCATGGGTTATAGATCATAGATAGTTTTACCGGCAAGAACTATAATCATGAACCATTAACAATGAACTATTACCTATGAATATAACCACAAAACATATTGTAGTAAAAGGGAAAGTGCAGGGCGTTTTTTTCAGAAAACACACAAAACAAAAAGCTGAAGCATTAAATATAACAGGCTGGGTAAGAAATACAGATAGCGGTCATGTTGAAATTTTAGCGCAGGGAACCGAAGATGCCATTACACAATTTATACAATGGTGCAAAGAAGGCTCACCCAAAGCAGAAGTTTCAAATGTTGATGTAACTTCTGCCTGGCCAAATCCCGGCCTTAAAAGCTTTTCGATTGCTGATTGATAATATGTTTTTACATGGAAGAAGAAAACCATAAACTATCATTGCGTTCCATTCGCCTTGAAGCTTTGGGTGATGGTATTTTTGCCGTTGCCATGACAATACTTGCTATTGAATTAAGATGGCCTGAATTAAAAGACACTTCGATGCACGCTTTTGTAAATGCATTTCGCGAGCTGTGGCCGCGTTTATCCTGCTATTTCATAAGCTTTGTTGTGCTGGGCATTATGTGGTTTGGCCACCGCGTAATGTTTGAATATATAGGCCGTACCAACCGCTATTTTATTTTCCTGGGAATATTGTTTTACATGATGGTATGCCTGGTGCCTTTGAACACAAGGTTTCTTGCCGAAAACAGTTTACAATGGGGAACCATTTTTGTTTACGGATTGAACCTGAGCTTATGTAACCTTACATTGTATGCGCAATGGATCTATGGCATTAAGCACAAAGGCCTGCTGGAAAGAGAATTGCCTCTCCAGGTTCAGAAAGAGGCAAAGTTTTTGTTCCTCATATCCCCGGTTGTGTACCTGTTTGCAATAATTATTTCAATATGGGTTCCTGTAATAAGCCTTGCCATATTTATAGCAACACCGTTGGTTTATCTTATTCCAAACAAGATTGATAAATATCTCCCTTAATTAAAAACCGGCTCGACTACTTTGAAAATTGCAGCGTAAATTTTTTATAAAGAAGCTGATTATACAATGCTATAAAGGCAGGAAGAAATATAAAAGTTGAGATGATGCTATTGCGATAGAAAGGCAGCCCGAAACTATAAGATTGCCATAAACCGGTAATATCTTTATTATATCCCATGATATCTCCCTGTGTTTTCCATACAAAAAAATTGGAAGCCAGGAAGAAAACTGTTGGGCCAACAAAGGATGCAATAATAACACCGGCAGTTTTATAATTCCTTAACCCCATTCCAATGAGCGTTAAAACAATAAATAAAATGTAGTTTATGATTTGTCCGCTGTAAAAACCTGCAAAAGGAAAAAGATTCATCACATGCAAGACCTGCAATAACATATCACTTATGAATAATGTAAGCAAAGGAAAAAGGAATGCAAGTCTTTTATCACGGATAGTTATTCCCGCAAATAAACTCACGGCAATGACTGCAGTAAAACCACTGAGACTGATCTGCGGCGCACAAATTATTTTCACTAATGTTGATATGACAACCAGTATAAAAAAGAAAACTATCAATTGCTTTGAAAACTTCATGTTATAAATTTAAAGGGCAAAAGTAAGCATTTCAACTAAGGCACAAAAGCTTTATAAGCGCATGCTTTACTAATTGTGGATATGCTGTAAGTCTCTTTCGGTAATATGGCAAAGGCTTCACCTTTTTTTACTGATACATTATTTGTTCCTTTAACCTGCATCTCTCCTTCTGTTATAACAATAATTTCCAGTGAGGTTGTTATTGCATTATATATTTCATTTGCGCTTAACTCAATTTTACTGATGCCAAAATCTTTAACAGGACAAGGGTAATTTCTTTCGCCATCTTTAAGCAGAACACCTTTCATAACATCAGGTTCTATGCCTTCAAATGCAATGTGTTTCAGCAATTCAGTAACATCTATATGTTTTGGTGTTAAACCTCCGCGCAAAACATTATCACTGTTTGCCATCAATTCAACATTCTGCCCTTCCAGATAGGCATGCGGAACACCCGCGCCCTGGAATACTGCTTCGCCCGGTTCAACTCTTACTATGTTAAACAGGTAAATTGAAAATATGCCCCGATCAAAATTTGAAGCAGGTTTTGCATTTTCATATAATTTAGAAACCCACCACCCTGCATCAGCTTTGGTAAGCTTATTATTTTTTTTGCGTTCAATTTCTTCATCAATCAAAGCGCTTAAAATTTTATCAGACGCTTCCTGTGGCATCAGCATGATATATTCGTACAAACCTTTATATCCTTTATCAAGAAAAATTTCTTCAAAGTAATTGAAAGCAGGAATAGTTTTTAAAACCTTCAGCAATTTATCTTTCCTTAAAAACCCATGTAATAACCAAACCTGGCTTAATGCAACCAATACTTCAGGCTTATGATTTTTATCTTTATAATTCCTATTGGACGCGGTTATTAAAATATTGTTCGCTTCTTCTTCATCGAAACCCTTTGCTGCAGCTTCTTTTGAAGGATGTACCTGTATGCTCAGCATGTGTTTTACATCAAGTATTTTAAAAAGATAAGGCAACTCCCCAAATGTTTCATTTGTTTTTTCGCCAATAAAAAAATCAGGATCATGCTTAATCAATTCGTATAAACTTTTTTCTTCGTTATGAATACTTATGGTGGATGATGCAGACGGATGCGCGCCCATCCAGTATTCTGCAAAGGGTTTATTTTCCGGGTTATCAATTCCAAGCCATTGCGGAATAAATGCAGTTCCGCCCCATGCATAATGTTGTACTTTTCCTTTCAACTTAAATATTTTATCTTGTATCATAATCAACCTTAAATTTTATGGACAACTGGAACAAAACTACCGGAAACAAAGGAGAAGAACTTGCTGCAAATTATCTTTCACAAAAGGGCTATACCATTATTGAACGCAACTGGCGCTTTCGCCATGCAGAAGTTGATATCATCGCGTCGAAAAATAACCGCCTGCATTTTTTTGAGATCAAAACAAGAACAAGTGATAAATATGGTAAGCCTGAAGAAAGCATGAGTTATAAAAAAATGAACATGCTTAAAATAGCTGCGGAAGAATATCAATACAAAAATATGCAATGGAAATATTTGCAGTTTGATGTATTGGCGATTACAATTATACACGGCGTGCCAACAGAATATTTTTTAATTGAGGATGTGTATTTTTAGTTAATGGCGTATAGATCGTGGTTCATGGCAATTCATTTTTAACTCTAAACAAAAAATTATGGCCTTTAGGTTTGAAGGATTAACGATTTGGCAAAAAGCTTTTAAGCTTTGTAATGAAATTGATTTACTTGCACAATCCTTTCCTAAAAGAGAATTGTTCAGTCTTGCATCTCAAGTAAAACGTGCAGCTGATTCAGTTGCTTTGAATATTGCAGAAGGCAGTACAGGCCAAACAAAACCTGAGTTCAAAAGATTTTTAAATATTGCATTGAGAAGCGCAGTGGAAGTAGGGGCTTGCTTAATGGCAGCAAAAGAAAGAAAATATTTAAACGAAAATCAATTCAGGGTTTTGTACGATGAGTATGAAATTTTATGTAAGATGATAACAAAATTTCGCGACAGCCTGAGCTGACCATAACCTATCACCCATCAACTATTAACCAATCTTAATTTTCTCCATCATCTTCTCCACCATCTTATAAGTTGCAGGGCAATATTCAATATTCTGCTGATGTACATGTACGTAATCAACCATTTTCTTTTTGGTAAGATGCGGAAAACCGGCGCAATCGGCCGGGCGTACTTCATAAACAGAACACATATTGGTAGAAAGATCAAGAAACTGGCAAGGCTGATTTATATTCACCCAATCTTTATCTTTCTTTTCATACCTAAGCCAGCGTTCTTTAAAATCTTTAGGCCGCATATCCAAATGTTTTGAAATGCGTCGTATATCTTTATGGGTGAAAGTCGGCGTCATTCTTTTGCAGCAATTAGCGCAGGTTAAACAATCAATTTCCTGCCATACTTCGGCATTAATTTTTTCAGCAACATCGTCAAGTTCTTTTGGTTTTAATTTTTCAATGCGTCCCAAATATTTTTTAAAAGCCTTTTTATAGAGACTTACTTTTTTTCTGAATGAAAACAGGCTAACCGGCTGCATTATTTACTGAAGATTGTAGATTGCAAATTGATTTACCGGACGAATGTAAGTTTATCTTCAAACAAAAAGATCTAAAAATCAGGTCAGAAATTCACAAATGTGGGAACCTTATAAAAAAAGTTACAAAGCATACCTGCAGCTTGAAAAATCTTTAAGCAATAACTCTGTTGAAGCATACCTGCGTGACCTGGAAAAGCTAACGCAGTATTTACAAACGATAAAAGATCTAAAAACACCGGCGGAAATAAACTTAAAAGATCTGCAGCAATTCGTTCAGTCAATAGCAAAGCTTGGTATCAATGCAGCATCGCAGGCAAGAATTATTTCCGGATTGAAAAGTTTTTTTAAGTATTGCCTGATTGAAAACATTATTACAAAAGATCCTTCTGTTTTGCTGGAAGCGCCGAGATTAAAGCGCGCATTGCCGGATATTTTAAGCTTTGAAGAAATAGAGGCAATTATTTCAAAGATAGATTTAAGCACTCCTGATGGCGCGCGCAACAAAGCTATTCTTGAAACTATGTACAGCTGTGGTTTGCGGGTAAGTGAAACTGTGAATTTAAAGATCAGTTGCCTTTATCTTGATATTGATTTTGTACGCATTACCGGTAAAGGCGATAAAGAAAGATTAGTGCCGATAGGAAGAGATGCCATTAAACACATTAAAATTTATAAAGAGCATGTGCGCAATCACATCACTGTGCAGAAAAATTTTGAAGATTTTTTATTCCTGAGCAAGTTTGGAAAAAGCCTTTCGCGCGTGATGATCTTTTATATTATTAAAGACCTTGCAAAAAAAGCAGGCATTATAAAGAATATATCGCCGCATACATTCCGCCATTCATTCGCAACGCATTTGGTTGAAGGCGGTGCAGACCTGCGGGCAGTGCAGGAAATGCTTGGCCATGAAAGCATTACCACCACTGAGATCTATACGCATTTAGACAGGGATTATTTAAGGGAAACATTGCAAAGCTTTCATCCTGCATTTAAAAAATAATTTAAGGAATTTTTGGATATTTATTGAGCCATATAGCGGCACAGCCTATAAATGTTTATATTGCCTTCTTTGCAATTGATCTGTATACTTCGATTATTGTTTTTGTCGTTCAGTTTATGCCGCAGCGGGTATGAAAAGATACAAAGACCACGCAGTAAATACGGTACAGGTATAGAGCAGGTATGGAGGCAGTATGAAGGAGATACGGGGAACCCATCCTGCAGTTTACACCTCTTTCAACACTTTCCACAATTCTTCAGCAACAAATTTATTGCCTGTATTATTCAGATGAACGCCGTCTGTTGTAAGAATGCCGCTATCTGCATTAAGCGGGTTATTATTTATTTGATAGCGTTGAAATAAAGCGCGCATATCGCAAAGCGAAAGTTCGTTATCAGTTGCAATATTTTTTATAATAGCTGCATAAGCATCAAGCTCATCATCAGCATAATTTGTATGATCATTTCTTTCACCGATCACAGCAGGCGTTACCAACAAAAGTTTTATTTTATCTTCCAGTAATTGCTTAACCATATCGCGGTAGGTTTTCTCAAAAACAGTTGCATCCGTTCCTTCACCGCGGGAATATTTATGCCACACATCATTTACGCCGATCCATATAACAGCGATATGCGTCGATTGTGTAATTACATCTCTGATCAATCTTGCATACAGATCAGAAACCTTATTGCCACTCACTCCTGCGCCGAATAAATCGTAATCTGTTATGCCTTCCTGCTTCAGCTTTTTTTTCATAACTGTAATATAACCATCCCGGTCAAGGCCGAACTGCGTTAATGAATCTCCGAAAAAAATTACTTTTTTTGTTCCAGGTCTTTTGTCTTTCAAAAAAGAAATGATCATGACAATAGCGACAAGAAGAAATATCCAGATAAGGCTATTGGAAATGCTTACATAAGCAAAATAACTAAACAACATCTTTCATTATTGGCGTAGTTTCTTTTCCCATTTTCTCAATAAATTTTCTTTCATCAATTATAAAGCCATTGCCTCTTGCACAAAAATGTACGTGCAGGTTTTCAATGCTCATGGGATTGCCTTCAGGAATGTCTGCAATATTTGTATGCATTACTTCGTGGCCATCAATTATTACGATCAATCCACTGCCGATTGCTTCCATCTTATTGCCTTCGGTGATGATCATGCCGGTATCTTCACCCAACCCGATTCCAATGCATGCAGGATTGCCGGCAACGGCTTGTGCAAGCCGTACAAAACGTCCGCGTTTTTCAAAATGAGAATCTATGATAATGTTATCGATCAAACGCAAACCTGTAGTGATCTTTACTTCACCTTTTAAATGCGCCCTGACGGCATTGCCTTCATAGATCATTGTATTGCTCATAGCCATTGCACCTGCAGATGTTCCCGCCACAACAATCTGTTCATTCCAATATCTCTCACACAAAGTTTTTAAAAAATTTGTTCCGCCCAATGTTGCCGTTAAACGCATTTGATTGCCGCCGCTGAACATAATACAGTCGCATGCTTTCAACCGTTCAAGGTATTCAGGATGCGTAAGGTCTTCACGGGTGCGTATATGCATCAGGTCTACATTCACACAGCCGATTTTACCAAAAGCATTCAGGTAGTTTTCACCTACCTGGAATGGTATCATGGATGCTGTTGTAACAACTTCAATTCTTTTTTTAATGCCGCCGCTTTCTTCAACAATTCTGCGTAAAATTCCCAATTCAAAAAAGTTGAGATTGTTCTTATGAATTTCTCCTTTTTCTACTTCCGTTCCTTTGTCTTCGGCGCCGCCGATTGCAATTAGTTTTCCTGTTGGTATCTGCATTAATTTAATACTGGTTACGCAAAAATACGTCAATCAAATTTTGTATGCTTTATACAAATTAAACATGCGTGCATAATATGAGGATAATGAGGACATCATCTTTTAGCGATTATGAATTATTTATTTTGGTTACCGGCTAAGAACTCCGGTTGAGCATGATTGCGTCGCAGTAATTGTACTGTATATTATTATACAGCTTTGGGTTCCTGTTAAATGTTTTTAATAGTTACTTCAAACAGTGCATCATTTTATTGGCTGATTATTTGCAATTCTTTTCAAAACAATTTCAATGAGCCTTTCATTATATAAAAAGAAACGCAGCTTTACCAATACGCCCGAGCCTGCAGGCGGAAAATCAACTGTAAAAAACAAACTGGTTTTTGTGGTGCAAAAACATGATGCATCGCGTTTGCATTATGATTTCAGGTTGGAAATGGATGGTGTGTTGAAAAGCTGGGCTGTTCCGAAAGGTCCTTCGCTTGATCCTTCTGTAAAAAGACTGGCAATGATGGTAGAAGATCATCCGTTTGATTACAGGAGTTTTGAAGGCATTATTCCCGAAGGAAATTATGGCGCGGGCACTGTGATTGTTTGGGATGAAGGCACATATGAACCATTGGAAAATGTTTCAGCCAACAAAAAAGAAAATGAAAAAAATTTGCTGAAGCAATTAGGTGCAGGCAGCCTGAAATTTGTAATGCATGGCAAAAAATTAAAAGGTGAATTTGCATTGGTAAAGACAAGTTACCAGGGTGAAAATAGCTGGCTGCTGATAAAACACAACGATACATATGCATCGCAGGAGGATGTTACCGAAAAAGATAAATCGGTGATCTCAAAAAAAACAATAGCGCAGGTTGAAAAAACGAGTAATAAAATCTGGAAGAGCAATCGCGCGCAAACAGTAAAACCGGCAGCTAAAAAATCTATCAAAAAGGCGGCGAAGAAATCTTCAAAGAAAAGCAGTAAGGCGGCGATAAAATCTCAGCATTGAAGAGATGATCTCATATTATAAGTTTCATTTACTTTTACCGCAAAGAATTTTGAATGAATACAGAACAGTCAAAGCCATTGATTGGATTTACCTGCGGTGATTTGAACGGCATCGGCATTGAGCTTATTATAAAAACGTTGAGTGACAGCCGCATACTTGATCAATGTTCGCCCATAATTTTTGCGAGCAATAAAAGCATAAACTTTTACAGGAAATCTTTGCCTGATATAAATTTCACCTATCAAAGCATAAAAGATTTTACGAAGATCAACACCAAACAACTGAATGTTTTTAATTGCTGGGATGAAGAAGTTGCCATTAACGCAGGGCAGTTAAATGAAATCGGTGGAAAGTATGCAAGGCTTTCTTTGCAATATGCAACAGACGCTTTAAAACAAGGGCAAATTAATGGCCTTGTTACTGCGCCTTTACACAAAAAAAATATACAATCGCAAGATTTTAATTTCACCGGCCACACACCTTACCTGCAACATGCATTTGATTTAAAAGATGTGGTTATGTTGATGGTCGCGTCAAACCTGCGTGTAGCATTGGTTACAGAGCATGTTCCTGTAAAAGATATCGCTTCGCACATTACAAGGGAAAATATTTTAAGCAAGCTGCAGGTATTAAACGAAAGTCTTAAACGTGATTTTGGTATAGATAAACCTAAAATCGCTGTGTTGGGTTTAAATCCGCATGCCGGCGATGAAGGTTTGGTAGGTGATGAAGAACAAATCATTATTAAACCTGCTATTAAAGAAGCGAAAGACAAAGGCATATTCGCATTCGGTCCATTTAGTGCAGATGCATTTTTTGCAAGGGCCGGTTATACAGATGTTGATGCAGTACTGGCCATGTATCATGATCAAGGATTAATACCTTTTAAATCTTTAGCTATTGGTGATGGTGTAAATTTTACAGCAGGAATGCCTGTTGTAAGAACAAGCCCTGATCATGGCACTGCATTCGATATTGCCGGTAAAGGCAAGGCTGATCCGTCTTCTTTTTTAGCAGCGATTTTTGAATGCGTCGATATTATTAAACAACGTGCTGCTTACGATGAGAACCATAGTAACCCTTTACGAAAAATGAGTAATATGATTATTGCAAATGCCACAGATGAAGCCATTGAAGAATCTCCTGAAGAATAATACAAACTTTAAAAAATCATATTTTTTATACGAAGAAGCCAGGTACGATTTAAAATTTATTTTTGCTTTTACTAATTAATCAAAATTTTATGAAAAGACTGCTTTGCAAAATTATTACAGTAACCGTATTATTATTGGTGTTTAATTTTTCCAATGCTCAATTGAAAAATATTATTCAACATGCTAAAGAAAAAACAACTGATAAGGCAAATAATACTGTTGATAAAACAGTTGATCAATCGGGAAATAGTTCAAATAGCGCCGGTCAACCTGGCACTGATAGTTCAACAAACAATAGCACCACCGATGCATCTTCTTCCACTCCTCCCTCTGTAACCGCGTACCAGAATTATGATTTCCGTGCCGGCGATAAAATAATTTTCGCAGACAATTTTGCAACAGACCAGGACGGAGAATTTCCTGCACATTGGGATTTGAATAAAGGCCAGGCTGTGGTAAATAATTTTTCAGGCGTGCCTGTTTTTAAGTTGACTGATGGCAATTATTGCGAAGTTGCACCACGAATGAAAACAGAAAGTTATCTCACTAGTAATTTTTCAGTTGAATATGATACATACATGACAGGTGGCGCGTACGGAATGCTTGTATATTTCTATAATGCTGATGGCAATACCATAAATGTGCAAACAACTTCAGCCGAGGCAATATTTACCGGGGAAAAAAGTTTTTCAGGTAGCTTCCCTTCGTCTATAGAGGGCGAAAATTATTTGAATAAATGGCACCATATTGCAATCGTTTATAAAAACGATCAGCTAAAAGTATATGTGGATCAATACAGGGTGCTTACGGTACCTCATTGTGATTTTACACCGGTAAAATTAGATTGCGAAGGCATTGGCAACCAGGATGACCCAATCATCTTTAAAGATTTTAAAGTTGCAGACGACGCAATCATGAACATGCTTGATAAGTTAATGACTGAAGGAAAATTTGTTACCCATGGCATTAACTTCGATGTAAATAAATCAACCTTAAAACCTGAAAGCATGGGTATAATAAACGACATTGTAAAATACATGCAGGCTAATCCTTCATTAAAACTTGAAATTGATGGTCATACAGACGGCGATGGAAGTGATGCAGCCAACTTAACCTTGTCGCAACAACGTTCAGATGCAGTAAAAGCAGCTATTGTTGCCAGTGGTATTGATGCTTCAAGGCTTACCACAAAAGGTTTTGGAGAAAGCAAACCCATAGGAAGCAATGATACACCTGAAGGCAAAGCCATGAACCGCAGAGTTGAGTTCACCAAAATATCTTAGACCTGAACGGTTAAATGTTTAAGCGCAGGGCATATCGCTTTGCGCTTTCATATTAACTCTATTTCATCTTCCATACGTTATTAGAGGGATAGCTGTCTGCATCATGAACATCACCTAAAACAATTTTTTTAATTGAACCGGTTGCTGTAAAGCTTAATGAGGTTGTAACACTGTTTTCCCATACTGCAATGCTTTGATGCAATGTTTTCGTTGAACCGTTTTTATAATAAACCGTAATATCAACGGGAACAGGTTTACTGCCTTTCATCTCAACTGTTACAGTAACCTGTGTACCGCTTTGTTTTACGTTTGTTATGGCGAGATCAGGATAACCGTTTTCATAAAACCATTTCTTCCAGAACCAATTCATATCTTTTCCGCTGCCGGTATTCATGCAATTGAAAAAATCAAGTGGCATCGGGTGTTTGCCGTGCCATTGCTGAATATAATAATGCAATGCAGTTGTAAACAATTTATCGCCCAGCATATCTTTTATATACAGATAACCCATGCCGGGTTTGGGATATGAATTGAGGAAATAACTCTCTTCGTTTTGCTGGGTGCTTAGTGTAGTAATGGGTACGTCAAAATCGTGGTCAGCGCTGTTATCATAAGCATCCATGCCATAATCATCCGGTTCAATGGTTGAATCTATCATGGGTGAAAGCAGCCACTCTCCTAACGTTGCCCAGCCTTCATCCATCCATCCGTATTTTGTTTCATTAATGCCCATATAAAATGGAAACATTGTATGAAATATTTCATGGTCGGTTAACTCTATTCCATCCGCATTATCTTCAACAGGATTGTCATTTACCATCATAGGATATTCCATCTGGTCAAGGCCATCAAACACTGTTTCATGAGGATAAGGATAAGGCCATGCAGGAAGCGTATAACTCATCAATTCAACTGTTTTTCTTGCCTGATTAATAACTTTGAAATAATCTGCATGTTGCGGATTAAAAACAGCATCTACCCTTGTTCTTCTTTGTGTTGAAGGATCAACTACAAGGCTGCTTGAATACCATATATAATGATTGCTTGTTGCAAACACAAAGTCTGTAACGCTGTCTGCACTGAACTTCCATGTATTGGTTAGATTTTGAGCAGTTATGTTTCCTTGCTGCAGGTCTGATGTATCGATCACTTTTGTAATGCCATCATTTTTTTCTGCTTCGCCGATGCGTTGTACGATGGAAGGGGCATACACTTCGGCTGCATTCAGCAGGTTACCGGTTGCACAAACAATATAATTTTTGGGAACAGTTACGGCAATATTAAACGAACAAAAATCATTATACATTTCAGGCGTTCCTGTATAAGGAATTTTATTCCAGCCATCAATATCATCATACACGGCAATGCGCGGAAAGAAATATGCAATGAATGCTGAGCTATCATCTACCATGCCTGTTCTCAGGTGTGAAGTTTTGTTCAGCACATATGAAAATGAAATATTGAATTGCATCTGTCCGCCGGGTAATAAACCGGATACCGGCACATACATATTGGTTGCCTCTATATCCAATGAATCCGGAGACAGGTGAGCTCCACCTACCGCAAAGTCCCGTATCTGCACGCCATCGCTTACATCAGCACTTTTAATTGGCTGATCACGCTCTGCTCCTTTCTGATACAAGTTCGGATACAACTTGAAGCCGATAGTATTTAATGTATCAGGACTATTATTTGAATACACTATAGTTTCTGTACCTGAAACAACTCTTGATGCAGGATCAAAGCTTACAGCAATGTTGTATGCGGCTGTATTTTGCCAGTAATTTTTTCCGGGCTTCCCATCCATTGAACGGGTCTGTTTATCATAAGCATTTTGGTAATTCAGGGCCACAGGCAATGTTTGTGCAGTTAACTGAAGACAAAAAAAAGCAATGCAGGTAATAGTAATAATTAATTTCATGAAGTAAAAATAAATGAGCGCTTATTTTATTAAATGAGGAATAACAATTTCAGAACATTTTTGCAAGAAACAATTTTAAAGCAGAATTAAAGTGAAAAAATTATTTTTTATTTCCATGCATTTCTTAAAAACCTGAGCCAGTTTCCATGCATAATATTTTCAACGTCGTTGCCTGAATAACCGTGTTGCTTTAATAATGCGGGAACTTTGTTGAGATGGGCAATTGTTTCAAGATCATAAGGGCATTGTTCTTTACCAAAAGCGCCATCAAGATCAGAACCTATACCAGCATGTAAACTATTTCCTGAAAGCTGGCAAATATGATCAATGTTATCTATCACTTTTTTAAGATCGCATCCCATATTTTCAGGTGTTGGTGTACCCCGCTTCCAGTTAGGTACAAGCATCCACGCATCAAAGGAAGCGCCAATAACAGCATCGCGTTCTATTAAAACTTTTATTTGTTCATCGCTGTATTGACGATTATGATTTACAAATTTCCTGCAGTTATTATGGCTTGCCCAAACATTACCATGAAACAAATTCATAGCGTCCCAAAATGCATCATCGCACAAATGTGTTGCATCCAGAATAATATTTAAACGTTCCATTTCTTTTAATAAGGCCTTGCCATCCGTATTCAAATGTCCTGTTGCATCTGTTCCGTTTGCATAACGGCCAGGGCCATAATGCGCAGGACCAACAGCACGCAAACCATAATCATATGCGCGCTGCAGATAATCAACTGAAACAATTGAATCAGCTCCTTCCAAACTTAAAATATAACCGATAGGTTTTTGCATGTTGTTATCATTCATCCATAACTCAACATGTTTATTCAATTCATGAATATTGGTGATCATTTTCATTTCATTGCAGGCTTCCATTTCTTTATACCATACAAGCTGGGACTGTGTTTGCGCCCATGCCTGTTCTGGTGAATGCCAGCCCGGCAAAGGATTTCCGGGGGAAACATATCTCGCAATTTGTGTTGCTACTACCAATCCAACATTACCCTTTCTTAGTTCAGGAAATGCAACAGTTCCCTTTGCACGATCAGGTTTATCATGCAAACCAGCTTCACTTTCACGCAGTTCAAACACAGATTTACGCAAATCACGATTCCATTCCATTGCGTTCATGCTAAGATCAAGATGTGCATCTATTGTAAACATAATTGAAAAGCTTATTATTCTGATCGGATAATCATTCATCAAATCATGTTCATGTTACCGGTTTATTTTTTTAACTCCTGGTTTATCGTCGACAACAAATGATCATTGGTAAGCATTAATCTTTCCAGCAGGCTTTTATCTGACAAAGACCGCATGAAGAGCGTTCTGTAATAATAAATAATAAATCTTCTTTCGCGTGCGGTTAAAGCAGGATAACTATCTATAGAAGGGATATGATCCGGCCCTGCAAAATCGTGAAAATCTTCAAGCATACCTATTTGAGGAGAGTTGGCACTGCGCAGATCAAAAATATATGCGTTATAGTTTTCGATCTGTTGTATCAGCTCAGAATAAACAGCCATTGAATCTTTAAGTGCAAGATTGTATATATTTTTCAAGCCGCCTGAATTAACCATTTGCTGGTACGCTGAAATACTTATAGGAGGTATTATAAATCTTCTTGTTCTGGCAAGCAGCCTGCCAATAGTATACAGGTTTTTGTTTTCCGTCTTTTCATAAAAGATATTTACTATGCTGTCTTCTGCCGGCATAATGCTGTTATAAATGCTGTCATAATTGTTGAATACAATCTTATTATTGAGAAGCTCGAGTTGAAAAGTTTCCAAATATTGGGTTGTAACTTTTTTATCAATAGAAGACTCACGAACGTTCTCTGCAAAAAACCCTAATGTTATTGCAAGCGTTGTCATTATAAATTCCAGGAAATATATTTTCACCGCTTTCCTATTCACTTTTGGTTGATAATTTAAAGCCATTTTTTTTTGTTAATTACTCATCAAAATTATATTCTTTGTGTAGTTCATTTAACACAATGTTCGCTTGTTTGATCAACGAATCTGAATAAGCCACATTATAATTTCGTATAAATCTTGAACGCACCAGTTCAACATATTCATTAAACAGTGTTTTATCATAACTTAACAAAGGAGGGTTTGTTGCGATGAAAGAATCTATACTTGCCTGGCTGAATGCAATCCTGCTTCTTTGTGCAATCTGGTTTGCAATCTCGTTGTATTTAAATTCAAATATCATCGACCTGGTCTTTCTTACTTCAGTATAAACATCGCGGTTCATTTCGTCTGTGGCTTGTAACAAGCGGCAAAACCTGTCGTATTTTGTTACGTCAGTTGCAATAACAGGTTTAAAAAAAGACAGCGAACCTGAGCTTTTCATTTGTTGAAACGTAGCATCATTTGAAACAAAATTGTTACGCGCTCCGCCCCATAAACCATACCAGTATAATTTCCCGGACGGAATATTTTGTGGATCATTTGCAGTAAGCAGTTGCATAAATGTGTCTATGTTATTTGCTGCCCTCGAATAATATCTGTTATAGGCGGCCAGTTGAACAGTGTCGGCTTTAAGATCCTGTATCATAGTTGCCGCAAATGTTTTTGCGCGCTGGTGTTCAGTAATATCTTCACGAATATTTTCAGCAATAAAACCCATTGTAACAGCAAGAAATATCATAACAAACTCGAGAAAATATTCTTTAAAATTTGTCTTTCCCACTTTGTGGTGATGATGCTTCCATATTTTGGTTTATAGTTTTATAATCTTCTATTATAATTTCCCGTATAGCAGATGTTTGCCGGGAGATACTAAGCAGGTTAATCTTTTCAGCAGCTATGGTTGATTTTATCTGGTGCAAATAATAAATAAACTGGTTGTTTAATTTTTTATCTCCATTATTTATTGAATGAAGGCCTGAAGTTCTTTGAATGTGATTGGTACTGTCAACCATAGTTTGAAAAACATTTGCATCAAAAATGATAGAAATGAAAGGATACAAAAGTTGACGCTCTTCCATGCCCACTGCATGATTTTCCCTGTATGCAGCAATGTTTTTTTCATATTCTATAATGCTGTCTGCCAGTGCAACATTTTTTATAAGCCTGAAATTGCCGGAGTTATTTAATTGCTGTATGGTACGGTCAGCTTGTTCAAAAGGTATTGCCCTGGTAGCAATTCTTGAACAAAAGTAAGCTGCATTTATTTCATTACTGTCGGGCAAAGGTTGATTAATTATATATATTAACGAGTCAATTTTGTTTATCTGGCGACCAGCGAAATAAACGGTTGTGCCTATGTTTATACTATCGCGCTGCATATCGTCATAAAGTGATCGCACATATTCTTTTTCTTTGCTGGTATCGCTGATACCTTCTCTTATATTCTCTGCAATAAAGCCCATTGTTACCGCAAGAAATATCATTAAGAATTCTAAAAAATATTCTTTAAAGTTTTTCTTTTCTACATGCGGGTGATGATGTACTTCCATGTTTGGTATGTCTGATATGGTGATGTCTGATGTTTCGATTGGCGCTTCACTTTGTTCAACTGTTTCTTGCTGTGAAATATTTTCATTCACTTCTTCCGGTCTTTCGGACTTTCCGTCTTCCAGACTTTGTTTTATCTTTTCTTCTTCACTCATCTTTCAAATGGTATTGTTCTTTCAAAGTTTTAATCAGGCCAATAGCGTGATCATTCATTTCATTTAATCTTGAAACATAAAAAGCCACTACGCCTTTATATATTGATATCCTGTTGCCAAACTCTACCAGTTTTATTTTGTCGTGGCTTAACAAAACGGCCGAAGTATAATCCTGTGCTGCATTTTTACTGTTAAGGCCTGACTGGTAATATTTAAAATTCAAAAGTTCAAAAGACGAATTCACAGACTCATTCTGATATCTTTCATAATAAACCAACTGGTCAGCCAGTTTTTTTGCCATATCATCATAAGCAATAATACTATCTACTGCAGCTTTTTTTGTTATCAGCCGCATACCGCCGGAATTTTTTAATTGCAATAGAGTGCGCTCGGTAGGGCTTACCATGTCGGGATGAACAAGTGCTCTTTTGTACAACCTGTAAATTGCCTCATCATCTGCCTGCGATCCGGTATAGTTAAAGCAATATGTTGCCAGCGTATCTAAAGAAGCAACTCTTTTATCATTTTGTCTAATGGCTATATGAATGTTGGCAGTATCTGTTGCTGCATCTTCAACCATGGAGATGATGTATTCATTTTCTTTTGCATGGTCTGTTATGCTTTCTCTAAGGCCTTCTGCAAAAAAGCCGAGCGTTACAGCAAGAAATATCATAATGAACTCCAGGGAATATTCCTTGAAATTTTTCTTTTCTACGTGTGGGTGATGATGTACTTCCATATCTATTTAATATGATGCTTTTTTTTATAAAACCTGATAAGATTGCTTTCCTGCACTTGCAGGTTGTAAAGCAAAAGCCGTTGTGCTTTTATAACTCTTAGGTACAATAACAATTGATTGAACCATTTATTAACCAAAATACGGTCATCAGAAAATAATAAAGGCCTGGTTAGTGTGCTGCTGCCGGTATCAAGTCCTATGGCAGATGAAACTACCTGTAATGGTGCAATCGCTTTGAAATCGGCCAGTTCATTCAATGTATTGCGAACATTATCCTGTGCTTCCTGGTATATGGTACCTTCAAAATCATGGTAGGCTCTGTAAGATCTTTCGTACGTAAGAATACTGTCAGCATCCTGCTTTTCTAAAAGCCTGAATCCACCAGCGTTGGCGAGTTGCGCAAGTGTGCGGTCATTTAATTGGAAGGCCCTGTTTACTTTTGAATATTTTATTAATGCACCCATGCAGGATGTTGCTTTAAGATCATTTGTAACTGTATCATAGCATTGATACATCCCGCTTAATCCTGCTATTTTGGCGTCATCAAAATGCAGAATGTTTTGTATTCTTAATGAATCAGATTCAAGATCCTCAACAAGGGATTCAATATATTGATCTCTTTTTTCATTATCACTTATGTGTTCTCTTAAGCCTTCAGCAAAAAAGCCGAGTGTTACAGCCAGAAATATCATTAAGAATTCCAGAAAATATTCTTTAAAATTTTTCTTTTCTACTTTGGGGTGATGATGTACTTCCATGTATTCTATGAATTATATTCTTTGATAAGATTTATTAGTGCAACCGCATCTTGTTCCTGCTTATAAAGAATAAGTATTTCGGCAGCAAATGTTGATCTCCGTTGATGCAGGTAATACACGAAGTCATTTATTTTTTCTGCATCCTGTGTAATTAATTGCGGGTTTCCTGAAGGCTCTTTGAAAACATTTCTAAATCCACCTAACAATGTATTGCTGCTGGTAACAGTTGAATCGGTTATCGGCTTGCTCATGTCATTAAAAACGAAAGCATTAAAAAGTTTAGACTGTGGTTCATATAAAGCACGTGCTTCGTAAGAATCGTATTCGTTTATTCTTTTATAGTTGTCGATATCATTCTGATAAGCTACTATCTTTTCTGCCAGCTGTTTATTTCGTATAAGCCTGAAATTGCCTGAAATATTTAATTGGATCATTGTATTATTATTGTCCTCAAACACAGTGCCCCTGGTTGTTATTCTTGACATATAATACAGTTTTGCACCATTAGTTATTTTTTCAGGAGCACGCAGCATATTAATTACCGAATCATATTCATTAATGCGGGAATTAAATGCTTCTATCCACGTATGAATATTCGTTGTGTCACCCATAAGGTCTTTAGAAAGTGCGGTTATATATTCGCTTTCTTTTGAATTATCATTTACGTGCTCTCTTAAACTTTCTGCAAAAAAGCCAAGTGTTACCGCAAGAAATATCATTAAGAATTCCAAAAAATATTCTTTGAAATTTTTCTTTTCTACTTTGGGATGATGATGTACTTCCATAGTGTTATCGGTTAATTAATTAATAATTATTGGCTGCATTTGTTTTTAGTATTCTAAACATTATTTGCTTACCGGATATTCGCTGCGTAATAACTGCAGCAATTCGTGATTTGCTTTTACATATTGTGCAAATTGCGTCTGTCTTGATGATCTTAGCATGATGCCATAATAGTAGGCAAGATTTACCGCATCTGCTTTATTGAAGTCATCAAAGTTTCTGATCTTCTCACTTACAGAAAGCTTTGAACTATCCTGCAGCAACGTTTCTACCATTGACAGATTGCCTTCATTAAGAACAGAATCAAGTAATTTAAAATCAAAATATTTTAAAACGAATGGTCTTACATTGGCAGAAGCAAAATTGTATTCTTGTTGTTGCCGTTCTCTGATCTTTGTAATATCAACACTAAGCTCACCTATTTTACTTTGTACATTCATATTATGAAAATAACGCAGCGTACCAGAGTTTCTTAATTGGCTTAACACACCATCATTTGGCTCAAACGTTATAGCAGTTGTAATAAAGAATGACCATGCAAATGCAGTATAAAATTGTTTTGGGGGATTTGTGAGATCACTATCGTTTACAATCTTTCCAAATAACTTAAGGCTTTCTTCTTTTTGCAGCCGCTGCTTAATTATATTCTGTGCGTTTATTGAATCAACAAACACTTCCTGGTAAAGGCTTTTTGCTAATTCACCGGCTTGTTTATTTTCTGAGATATTTTCCCTGATTGTTTCTGCAAAAAAGCCAAGTGTTACCGCAAGAAATATCATTAAGAATTCCAAAAAATATTCTTTGAAATTTTTCTTCTTGTGATGCAGGTCGGGATGATGATGTACTTCCATGTTTGGTATGTCTGATTTGAGGATTTCTGATGTTTGATTTGAAAACTCAGCTGATGCAATAATCTGCTCCTGTGAAATAGTTGAATTCACTTCTTCCGGTCTTTCGGTCTTTCCGTCTTCCGGACTTTGTTCTATGTTTTGTTCTTCAGGCATTATTCAAACTCTTGTTTACTTAATGTGTATCGTTAATAAACTTTGCTACATTATCATGCAGTTGTTTTAGTGATTCGGGATGCAGGTACACCATATGCCCGGAATAATAAGTATGAAATTCAATATTTTTTTGCAGTTCATTAGGAACAGGCAGGTGATGCATTTCATACATACCTTCAAAATAAGGCGTGCCTAAATCAAAATAACCCATATTCAGCATTACTTTCAGATCAGGGTTGTAGATCATCGCCTGCGCGAGATCATTCATAACATTTGGAAAAATTCCAAATCCCTGCTGACGTTTAAAATCCCATGAGTGTATATCACCAAAAACTTTATACTTCATGCCTTTTCCAAACCCAAGGTCTGTACGTACATAGTTATTGAATGTTGCTGCAAAAGCTGCATCAATATAAGAATCCATCGGATCGTAATCTGCATATTCACCCAATGGATCAATGGCAGCACCACTAAACCGTGCATCTAAACGCCCGGTGATTTTACTTTCATCACTAAGTAAACTTTGTTCAAATTGCGGTCCGGTTATACGCAGGTTTGCTTTCTTTATATAAGCCACAGGCAGCCCGGTATAATTGTGCAATTTCTCTGCGATATTATTAAAAGCAGTTGAATCAAGCATCGAACCCTGGTTAAGTGCCTGCGCATATTCATTCATTGCAAAATGCTCTACTTCTTTCAACAGTGATTCTAAGTTTTCAGGCTGATTAGGCAATTTATGATGATACCATGCAGTTGCAGCGTACGATGGTAAGGCAAGCTGGTACGACTGATCATCACCGGGATTTTCTTTTGCAGCATCCGTCATGTTACCATATGTTAATAATTGAGAAAGCAATATCACTCCATTCAAACCAACATTCTCCTGGCTTTGCAAAATGTTGGAAACAACAGCCGAGCGAAACGTGCCATAACTTTCTCCAAATAAATATTTAGGTGAATTCCACCGGTTAAAATCAGAAAGGAATTGTGTAATAAAATTGGCGAATGCATGTGCATCCTGGTCAATACCAAAAAAATCTTCAGGCTTTCCTGCACCACCCTTTTCTTTGGTAATCACTTCGCCAAACCCTGTACCCGGCGCATCAATAAAAACCAGGTCGCTGGCATCAAGCAAACTGTAATCGTTGTTCACAGTTTTATAAGGTGCTTTGGTGCGTGAAGTATCGTCCAGGTAAACACGCTGCGGGCCCCATGCACCCATGTGCAGCCAGATAGTAGCGCTTCCGGGACCGCCATTATAAATAAAAGTAAGCGGACGTTGCGCTGCATCTCCTTCCTCTTTAAAATAAGCAATATAAGACATGCTGAGCGTGGGCGTGTCCAGGCTGTTTTTAAGAATAAGCGTTCCGGCTACTGCTTCGTAATTTATCTTATTGCCTTCAACAGTTACCGAGCCATGCGTTACTGATTTTTGAGACTTCTTGTAATTAATTATACTGTCTTGTTTAATATCAACTTTTATAGTAGTGGTTTCTTTTTGCGTTTGTGCATGAAGTGTACAACTTAAAAAAATTAATGCGGAGAGGTTGAGTAAAATTGTTTTTGTTTTCATGATATATTTTTAGTGACTGATAGAGTATTGTTTGAAATTTTGCTTTCTACTTTGGATAATGTTGTACTCCGTTATTTTGATTTGATTGTTATTTCTTTTATTCTTACAATCAGTTAATGAAGGTTGTATTTCTCCTGGATCATTTTAATAAGATTAATTGAAGAGTTGCTTTCCAGTTTTGCCCTGCTTGAATTAATTATGATGATTGCACTATAATAATGCAGCGTACCAACGTATTGATTTATGATAGCTGCATCATTCGTAAGCAATTGCGGGTTTCCTTGTGGCGGAATTACTTTGTAAGGAAATCTTTGCAGCATTTGCTGAAACACGTTACCATCAAAAAGCCTGGTGGCAATATCAGTATAAGCAGCCATTTTGGTAAGTTGCAATTCTGCCTGCTCTTTAAAATTAGTTTGCGATGAATAGTATTTTGATATGGAATCTGAAAGCACATCATCATTAACAAGCCGCAATGAACCGGAACTTTTCATTTCTTCATAGCTTCTGTCACTCAATTCAAATCTCCCTAGCCCTGTGGTTATAACTCTTGCGAAATAATACATGCTTTGCCCGTAATGATTGCGGTCCGGATTTCTTATTAAATACATGAGTGAATCTATTTGGCTGATAACCAAATTTGAGTGGGTATAAAAAGTGTTCATGTTTGCTGTATCTGTTTTCAGGTCTTCCACCATTGATTTCATGAATTCTTTTTCCCTGCTGTGATCAGCAACGTTTTCACGCATCTGCTCAGCAAAAAAGCCAAGTGTTACTGCTAAAAATATCATTAAGAACTCCAAAAAATATTCTTTGAACTTTTTCTTCCCATGCAAATGGGAATCCACGTGAGGGTGATGATGCACTTCCATGTTTTCGATTTCTGATTTTGGGATTTCTAATGTCTCATTTGAAAACTCAGCCGATGTAATAATTTGTTCCGGTGAAACATTTTCATTCACTACTTCTTTGCTGTTTGGAACTTGTTCTTTGAAATTTTCCTGCGGTATGTTTTGGCTTTCACTCATTAGCGGTTATTTTTCATCTGCTGCCAGAAATAAGCAATAGCAAAGCCTATCGTTGCATATATCAACAGGCGGATTATCCATTCTTTTAAACTTCTTTTCTTCATCAGTTTATATTTTGGTATTGCATAATTTTTACGCAACAGTTTTGTAATTGATATTTTTATGAGCCGGACTAATGTTAGTTTAAATTAAAAAGCAGCCGTGGTTTATTAAATTATTCCCGCAATTTATAAAAAGCCTGGGCACAATTCATCAGTTCATTCAAAATCTATGTTTAAAGTATTTTTAGGGTTATCAATTTTAGTATTTATCTCGTTCATTATGTTTTTTCAAAGGTCTCAATGAACGCCGCAAGTATTTTTTGTTTGCAAGCTGCGGCGTGTCATGGCATCACGGTGCAGCCTGTCCCGCACTTGATTTAGGATCGCAACACTTGTACATTAGGAACTCTATTCACCTTTTAAGACACGAAATATAAAATCTGCTCTTATGCTGCTGCTCTATTTAAAAACTATAATCGTTCAAATCCATTCAATCCTCTCAAATCCGGCCTGCACCGTAAAGCGGGGGTTTACACATTTATTTTCCTGTTTCTTGCAATTATTTTCCATTCATCAACTGCTTCATTTTTTTCAACAACAACGGCTCTTTCATACAAAGCAACAGTAGGGCAAATATGATAAGGTACGCCGTAAAAAACATCGCCAATATTATATACGGAAGCGTCATCCACTTTTAAAACCAGGTGCTCTTCACTTTGACCAACCGGCTGCACATTTTCTGCATTCAAAAAATGAATACGCCTTTCAATAACATTTTCCGCGGCAACAGATTTATGCCCAAGATCAACGCAAATAGTATATTCATCAATAATAGAAATTACTCTTGTTATTACAAGCGCAGCATATTCAAAAGGTTCATCAGGCAATTGCGTTTTATACCCATGATCCCAAAACACAAATGTGCCCGGGCTGCATTCAACATTACTTCTCAACGCGTGAACAGGAAATGTGGGTGAGCCACCGGCAACTATTTTCGGCTGCTTTCCTGTTGCTGCTTCAATTTTACCGGCCAGATCAATTACGGTTGTAAAGGCTTCATCCGTTCTTCGCCTGCGTTCCTCAATATCAGTATCGCGTATATGCCCGTCGTACACATGCAGGCCGATGATGTTTATTCCTTTAAAATTTTCACATTCATCAAAAAGATCAAAAGCATTTGCCGGCTGAATGCCTGTTCTGTTCATGCCATCATTTAAATCAATATAAACATCAATACAAAATTTATTTTCTGAAAACACAGTTGATATATTGTAAGCATTCACCGCATCGTCTATCAAACAGGAAAAATGCGTTGCAGGATATTGCTGAACAAGCTGTACGAACCGTTTTGCTTTTGTTGGCGTTGGCTGGTAAGCCAATAAAACATCCGGCGCTTTTATCATTCCCAACATTTCTGCTTCAGCAATAGTTGCGCATTTAAATTTTGTAATGCCTTTAGCCAACATCATTGCACATACTTCAGCTATCTTATTTGTTTTTATATGCGGTCGTAACTGTGCAACATCTTTCATTGCTATAATTGAATTGATGTTTTGCTGCACGCGTTCTTTATATACGATCAATGCAGGAGAGTCAATTGTTTCTATTTCTTTAACCTGGTACCAGTTCACGTTATTCCTGTTTTGAATACAAACTTCATAAATAAATAATATAAACCTTGTATCAAAGTTTATACGGAAAAGAATTTATGGCCTGTAATGATAAAACAGGCTGGTTTGCATATACAGGCATAGTAGTAACGCATAGCAAAGCGCAGGTTTAATGGTTCCTGATGTTAACAATAAAGGTATTTGTCACAATTTATAGTTCAACCGAGATTGTTAACCTGGAACACTATTCCTCATTTACAAAAATTTAAAAACCTTCCTATGCCTGGTGAAGCTGCTTAAATGTCCCTGCAACCTTTTTATTCATTCAAATGGCCGTATTATATACTTAAAGCATTTGCCATTTAAGCAAAAAATATAACCCCTGCATTAAGCCTGAATTATGTTTTTGTTACGGCAAGAAATTTAATAATTCATTCATCATTTGTTAACCTCTCGTTAAGGGCGCTTGGGTAACGCCAAAATAGATTTGCCGCTTCATTCTAAAACTAAATGTTATGAAGCGACCATTACAAAAAATTAAGTCTATTTCAGGTTGTTTATTCGTACTTTTTTTCTTCTTAAACACCAATGCACAAACCCTGCAACTGCATGGCAAAATTGTTGATTCTGCAACACAGGTGCCTGTAGTAAGTGCAACGGTTTCAGCAGGCAAACAAAATGTACTTTCTGATGCGCAGGGAAATTTTACCATTAATGCCAGCGTTGGCCAGAAATTAACTGCAAGCTTTATCGGGTACAATCCGCAAACAGTTGCAGTTGCGGATAATGGCTTTATTACCATCAGTATCTCACCTTCAACAGAACAATTAAGTGATGTTGTAGTAACAGCATTGGGTGTAAAGAAAGAAGCAAAGCGTGTGGGTTATGCAGTACAGCAGGTAAAGGGTGAAGACCTGGTAAAGGCCAGAGACCAGAACCCGATAACAGGTTTACAGGGAAAAGTAGCAGGCTTATCTGTGGGGCCTTCTGCAGAATTGCTGCGTAAGCCCACCGTTTTATTGCGTGGCAATGAAATTACGCTGTATGTTATTGATGGTGTTCCCATCAATTCAGACACATGGAATATCAATCCCGATGATGTTGAAACATTTACCGTATTAAAAGGACCTACTGCAGCAGCATTGTATGGAAGCCGTGCACAATATGGCGCTATTCTTATCACTACCAAAAAGGGATTAAGGAATAAAGGTTTTGATATAGAGTTTAACTCAACCAACTCATGGGATAAAGGCTTCCTGGCTTTTCCCAGGTTACAGAACGAATACGGGCCGGGAGAAAATGAGCTCTATGCTTTTGGTGATGGCAAAGGCGGGGGCCTGAATGATAATGATTATGATGTTTGGGGGCCAAAATTTGATGGTCAGCCAATACCACAATGGGATGGAACGTATGATCCTAATCAAACCTTTACTACAAAATTTCCAGGCTATACTTATACCGGTCATATTGAACCAACACCTTATATAGCACGTGGTGTAAATAATCTTTCAAACTTTTTGAGAACTGGTTTTCAAACCACCAATAATATTGCGTTGAATGCAACAGGTGATAATTATACACTTCGCTTTTCTCTGTCGCAATCTTACCAGCAAAGCATTATACCAAACAATGAGCTGAACATAACCAACTTTAGTGTGTACGGTTCCTATAAATTAAACAGCCGTTTAACAGTGAATGCAAACATTAATTTCAATCGCCAATACTCACCAAATTTTCCTGATGTTGATTATGGTCCAAACAGTTTAATTTATAATGTAGCAATTTGGACAGGCGCCGACTGGGACGTAAACTCACCTTTAATTAAAGGTATCTGGCAGCCTGGTGAAGTGGGAACACAATCCATATTTGCAGAATACCAGCGCTATCATAATCCATGGTTTATGGTAGATGACTGGTTACGCGGCCACTATAAAACAGATATCAACGGCTACATATCTGCAAACTACAAGATCAATGAACATTTGAACATAACCCCGCGCACACAAATAACAACCTATAATCTTTTGCGCACAGAAAAAATGCCTTATTCTGCGCATCCTTACGGAAGAGAAGGCAATATGGGTGATTACCGCGAAGACAGGCGTGATCTTTTTGAAAGCAATACAGACATTCAGTTAAACTATAATTACGAGGTAGCAAAGTTTGTTAATCTTTCAGGATTGGTTGGCGGAAGCGCACGAATTTTTGAATACAATTCAAGCTGGACTTCCACAGACTATTTAACCATTCCTGAATTGTACACATTCAGCAATTCATTGAACCCGATCCAATCAAGCAGTTTCAGTTCTTCAATGCGGGTGTTTAGTGCATACTACTCATTAGATGCAACATTCAGCAAGTATGCAACTTTATCTTTTACAGGGCGTGTTGATAAATCTTCGGCATTACCTGCGGCACACGATAGCTATTTTTATCCGAGCGTTTCTGTTGCTGCTCCTCTTTCAGATTATTTAAAGATTCTTCCCAACATAATTTCATTCTTAAAACTAAGAGCTTCTTATGCAACCGTGCATGGCGATGCAACATCTGCAACTATTGGCGCAGCACCTTTTAATACAATAACCGCTTTTGGTGAAAATCCATCCGGTACATCGTTATTTGATTACCCGCTGGGTTACGGAGATAATTATGCATCACCTTATGGCGGTCCTGATTATTCGCTTTCGTCTGTTTACTCAACAAGCAAACCTTATAATAACCAAACGGCTGCTTATTACACGAGTAATTTGTACGATCCGAATATTAAAACATTCAATCGTGTTAACTATGAAGGAGGTGTCGATATCAATTTCCTGAAAAACAGGCTGGGCTTAAGCGCTACTGCTTTCCAGTATATTGATGGCCCGCAGATCTTACAGAATCCTATTTCCACGGCATCAGGTTTCAGCTATTATTATATCAATGCATTAAAAACAAAGAAAACAGGTTATGAGCTTTCATTAACAGGTACGCCTATACAAAAAAGAGATTTTAAATGGGACGTATTGGTTAACTGGAGCACATTTAAAGAAGTATATGATGAGTTACCTCCGGGGCAAACTACTTACGCTTCTTATGTTGATGGATCGCTTGCTAATGCAAACGCAAAAGTTGGTGACCGTGTAGATAAATTTTATGGAAGCGCTTTTGTAAAAACTACTGATGGACAAATTATATATGATGCTTCAGGTTACCCGCTTTATAATCCGGTTCCACAATTTCTTGGAAATCTTAATGCAGATTTTCAATGGAGCATTTACAATAAGTTCAGCTATAAACAATTTACACTGGGTGTTCAGTTTGATGGAAGCGTAGGTGGTGTTACAACAGATTATATGCATTTAAAAACAATGCGCGGTGGTAGAAATATTGAAACGGTAGAAGGTGCTTTTGGTGTATCAAGAGCAGATGATAATGCACATGCCGGAGATACTTCATGGCATGGGTCTTATGTGGGTAAAGGCGTTGTAGTTTCTAATGGAGTGCCCATAAATTTTGATTCACAAACAGGTGCTATTTTGAATTATGGTGATTTGAAATTTGCACCGAACACCTCCACTACACTCGTACAACAATACGTAAGCGATTATTATAACACAAGTGAATCAAATTTAATGAGCAAAACCTATGCAGCATTGCGTGAAGTAACCATCGGTTATAGTTTGCCGCAGTCAGTATTAAAAAATAGTTTTATCAGCAAACTTGATATTACACTGGTGGGGCGCAACCTGCTCTACTTCTATAAAGACCCGCGTTTTAAAGATGTTGACATAAACCAATATAACTACGCAACAACTTCAACGGTATTACAAACACCAACCACACGCAGGTATGGCATAAACTTAAATATTGTATTCTAAAATAAAAATATCAATCGTTATGAAAAGTCTGATTAGAATATTGACGCCTTGCCTGGCTATCTTAGTGGTATCAGCAAGCTGTAAAAAAAGTTTTGATAGCTTATCAATAAATGAAAACAAGCCCGTAACCGTACCATCATCATTATTGCTGAACGGAGTTGAAAACAGTGTTTTTGAAGCACCTTATACGATGAAGGAAAGATGGGGACAATACTATTGTTGTGATTACGACTATTATGGCAATAACCGTTACGATTTTGGCCCGGGTGATGATTATTATGCAACACTTACCAATGTTGTAAAGATGGATGAAGAGGCCACTGTTGTTGGTTTGCCCGCAGGTAATGTATACAATGCAATGGCATATTTTTTCAAAGCTTATTTATTTACCAAGATGAGTTTGGAAATGGGTGATATTCCTATGACCGATGCTTTGCAGGGAACAACTGAACTTACGCCTACCTACGATCCCCAGAAAAAAGTTTTTCAACAGGCTTTTATTTGGCTGGATAGTGCCAACACAGAATTGGCAGCACTTATTGCAATACAGGATAATACCATGAAAGGTGATATTTATTTTAATAACGATCTCACCAGATGGCAAAAGGCTGTAAATACATACAGGTTACGTTTGATGATCGAATTAAGCAAACAGGCAGATGATGCTGACCTTAATATTAAATCGCAGTTTCCTTCAATCTTAAATAATCCAACAAAATACCCGGTAATGCAAAGCGACGCGGATAATCTTCAATATACATTTCTTTATCCTACTAATGAATATCCAATGAATCCCGGCAATTTTGGGTTCGATGCATTACGGTATAATACTTCGGCAACGTATGTAGGATTATTAACGCAGTTAAAAGACCCACGGGTATATGCAACTACTGAACCTGCAACTGCATTGGTAACGGGTAAAGACTCAACAGACTTTAGCGTTTTTGTAGGTGCTGATCCGGGCGAAGATTTGGGAACAATGTATCAAAAAACAAATTCAGGGCAATATTCTTTAATCAACCGCCATCGTTATTATGAAACCTACACCGGCGAGCCAAGTATACAGGTTGGTTATCCTGAGATGTGTTTCAACATCGCAGAAGCCATTAACCGTGGATGGATTCCTTCGGGCCCGTCAGGCAACGCAGAAGCTTATTACATGGCCGGTATTAAAGCCTCAATGGCTTCTTATGGTATTCCTGAAAATGGCCCATACACTGCTTATTTTCTTAAATCGGGAAGCCCCGGCTCAACAGCGCTTTATAATGCCGTAACTGTAAGTATAAACTTTGATACTTATTATGCACAGCCACTTGTAAAATATGCCGGCAGCACAACAGGGCTAACGCAGATTTTACAGCAGAAATATCTGGCTATGTTTCGTCATTCCGGTTTGGAAGCATATTATCAAAACAGAAGAACCGGTGTGCCAACATTTACAACCGGAACCGGTACTGGCAACAGCGGAAGAATTCCGCTGCGCTTTCAATATCCTTCAAACGAAAAAACAGCAAATGCAACCAATTATACTGCCGCATTGCAATCGCAGTATAGTGGCAACGATGATATTAACGGAGCTATGTGGTTGCTTAAATAATCTTTTATATCGGCATTTCTCATACAACAAGCAAAGCAATGCATGTTTATGCATTGCTTGTTTAAAATTCTAAAGAATGAAAAAAACAAGCTTAACAGTTTTGGTTTTTTTATGGATCATTCAAACAGTCTCTGCCCAGCATAAAACTGAAAATCTCGTAATTGTTACATTAGATGGAATGCGTTGGCAGGAGGTGTTTAAAGGAGTTGATTCTGCCATCATAGTTAATAAAAAATTTACGAGGGATTCTGATGCGATCGTAAAAAAGTTCTGGAGTGATGATATTAATGAACGCAGGAAAAAACTCTTTTCTTTTTTATGGACAACCATCGAAAGCCACGGGCAGCTTTATGGCAACAGAACAAAAGGTTGTTCGGTAAATAATGCAAACCCATACTGGTTTTCTTATCCCGGTTATAACGAAATATTTACGGGTTATCCTGATTCTGCAGTTAATTCAAACGATACTATCAGGAATAAAAACGTAAACGTGCTTGAATTCATCAACAAACAAAAAGGCTATGAAGGAAAAGTAGCTGCGTTTACATCATGGGATTGTTTTCCTTATATATTGAATAAATGGCGCAGTGGCATCTATGTAAATTCAAATAACGATGCATTGCAATTCAATAATCCGCAATTGCAACTTCTGAATGATGTACAAGCGCTTTCTCCCCAGCCGCTTGATCTGCGGCCTGACCTGCTTACTTATTTTGCTGCGCGTGAATATTTGAAAGCATACAAGCCACGGGTATTGTACATCGCTTTTGATGAAACAGATGATTATGCACACGAAGGTTTGTACGATCAATATTTAAAAAGTGCGCATGCAGAAGATAATATGATAGCTGATCTATGGAAAATGCTACAAAGTATGCCGGAATATAAAAACAAAACAACGTTGATCGTAACCTGTGATCACGGAAGAGGAGTTAATAATAAATGGACAACCCATGGGAATACCACTCCGGGTTCCGGACAAATATGGATAGCAGCGATTGGCCCGGACACAAAGCATATTGGTGAAGCAGTTGATTGTAATACTTTATACCAGGCACAACTTGCATCAACTTTTGCTGCCTTATTGGGTTTTGATTTTAAGCCTGATCATCCGGCAATGCAGCCTTTAGCACAAATTATAACTAAATAATTTTTATGAATATTGAAAGATCGAACAAACAAGTCACCAATGAAATAATAGAACTGTTTGAAAAATATGGTGATGAAGATTATGATGGCGAACCTGTTTCGCAAACATCGCATATGATACAATGCGCTATGGAAGCAATGGCACAAGGCGAAGATGAAGAGCTGGTGCTGGGTTCATTCCTGCATGACATCGGGCATTTACTCAAACATATTGAACATACAGAAGAAATGGGTAAGTATGGCGTGATAAACCATGAAGGCCTTGGCGCGCAATACCTGAAAGAGAAAGGTTTTTCAAAACGTATTTGCGCAATGGTGGAAAATCATGTAAATGCCAAACGTTATCTCGTTGCTGTTGATGAAACATACCAGTCAAAATTATCAGAAGCAAGTTTACAGACGTTGCAATGGCAGGGTGGCCCAATGCATGCATCAGAAATACTGATGTTTGAACAACATCCTTTTTTTGACGATATTATTAAAGTGCGGCTTTGGGATGAAAAGGCAAAACAACGTGATGCAGTGCTGTTGCCACTTTTGCATTTTAAAACACTGATAAAAGAACATTTAAAAGAAAGCTATAAATGAAGCATACAATTGAACTTGCCATATTTGATGTCTCGGGCACTACTGTAAAAGACAAAGGAGAAATTACACAAGCCTTCGCGCAAACTTTTAGCGAGAAGAATTATATCGTGCCTTCTGAAAAAATTGCAACTGTTATGGGCTATAAAAAGACAGATGCGATCCGCACGTTGCTCGAAGAATTTGCGCCTGATAAATCTGTTATCACAGAAGATTACATCAATCAAATGCATGAATTTTTTATTGATAACATGATCAGCTATTATAAAAATTCAGGCGAACTTGAAGCAATGCCTTATGCGGAAGAGACCTTTTCATTTTTAAGAAACAACAATATAAAGATCGGTTTGGATACAGGTTTTTTCAGCAATATCACCAATGTGATCATTGAACATTTAGGTTGGATGAAAAATGGTTTGGTTGATTTTGTTATCAGCAGCGATGAAGTAGCTGAAGGAAGGCCACATCCTTTTATGATACAGGAATTAATGCGGCGCACAAACGTTACTGATCCAAAAAAAGTAATAAAAATTGGCGATACAGAAGTGGATATTAAAGAAGGAAGAAATGCGGAATGTTTACTTACAATTGCGGTTACAACCGGCAAATCTTATACAAAAGAACAACTGGAATTATATCGTCCGGATTATATTATTGATAGTTTGAAAGAATTGCCTGGCTTATTGTAACCGGGAATTTGGAATTAGGAATTGGTAAATACTCCGGTTCTATGCAGACAAATTCCTAATTCCTAATTCCAATCTTAACATTCACTAAATGTTCATTTCAAAAACATGGAAGAATAAGCTGGAACAAATGCCTGCATGGTTCATCAGCATCTATGCGGCAGTGTGTTCTTTTTGTGTGTATTTCTGCATGTATGCTTTTCGAAAACCTTTTACTGCTGTTGGTTTTGAAGGAATATATTTTTTAAAAATAGATTACAAGGTCTGGCTTGTTTCAGCTCAGCTCCTTGGATATATGCTGAGTAAATTTTATGGCATTCGTTTTATAGCTGGCATGCAATTAAATAAAAGAGCAAACACTATTATTGTATTGATAGTTTTTGCATGGATAACACTTTTCTTTTTTGCAATAACACCATCACCTTATAATATTATTTTTTTATTGCTGAACGGATTTCCGTTAGGCATGATATGGGGCCTGGTGTTCAGTTATCTTGAAGGAAGAAGAGCAACAGAATTCATGGGCGCAGTACTATCGGTAAGTTTTATTTTTTCTTCCGGCGCTGTAAAAACGATCGGTAAAAATTTGATAGTGAATGATCATGTGAACCAGTTTTGGATGCCTTTTGTTACCGGCTCATTTTTTTTAATTCCCTTGTTTTTGTTTACGTGGTTGTTAAATCAAATGCCTCCTCCAACGGAAAAAGACATACAGCACCGGAACATAAGAAAGCCCATGACAAAAGAAGAACGTAAAAATTTTATCAGCCTTTTTTTACCCGGTATTATTGTAATTGTAACCACTTATGTATTGCTGACAATACTCAGAGATTTTCGCGATAATTTTTCAAATGAATTATATACTGAATTAGGTTATGGCAATAATCCTGATATTTTCACCATAACAGAAACGCCTGTTTCTGTTATGGTGCTTTTATGTATGAGCCTGCTGATTATTGTAAAAAATAATCTGCGTGCTTTTATGTTGAATCACATTATTATAATAAGTGGTTATGTAATTGCGCTCATTGCAACATTGCTTTTTATAAACAAAATAATTAACCCGGTCTGGTGGATGATATTGATCGGAACAGGTTTGTATATAAGTTATGTTCCATTCAATGCATTGTACTTCGAACGCATGATCGCAACATATAAAGTACAAAGCAATGTTGGTTTTATAATGTATATCTCTGATGCGTTTGGTTATTTAGGCAGCGTGCTCATCTTATTTATAAAAGAATTCGCTGGTGTGCAATTATCCTGGACAGAATTTTTTATTCGTGCAGTTTTTACTGTAACAATAATCGGTATTGCAGGCACTGTTATATCTGCCATTTATTTTCAAAGAAAACATAAAGCGCTTTTTGGATTATCACCATCCTTAAATGTTACCACTCATGCCGCATAAAAACGCAATTGTAATCGGTGCAGGAATTTTAGGACTGTCAACAGCAAGAAGCCTTGCCGTTCGTGGTTATAAGGTAACAGTATTTGAAAGAAATGAAAAATGTGTGGGTGCATCAATAAGAAATTTTGGAATGATATGGCCTGTTGGTCAGCCAAATGGTTTGTTGTATGAAAGGGCACTTCGTTCAAAATCAATATGGAAAGAAGTGTGTAAAGATGCAGGTCTATGGTTTGATGAAGTTGGAAGCTTGCATCTTGCTTACAGCAATGCTGAACTTAACGTGATGCGGGAGTTTGCCGAAGTGAATAAAAATAGCAGGCCTGTAAAAATTCTGACCAAAGATGAAACGCTGAAAAAAACTCAGGCAGCAAACCAGAAAGATCTTTTAGGCTCTTTATATAGCAAAGATGATATGATTGTTGAAGCGCGTGTCGCTATTGAAAAACTTCCTGTTTATCTCACAGAAAAGTATGGTGTTGAATTTAAGTTCAATACGGCCATCAATTTTATTGATCATCCGCATGTAAGCAGCGGTGAACAAAGCTGGCAGGCTGATGAGATATATGTTTGCAGCGGCGCTGATTTTGAAACTTTATATCCTGAAATATTTGCAGCAAACAATTTTACAAAATGTAAACTGCAAATGATGCGTTTGGTGGCGCAGGAAAATGATTTCCGCATCGGGCCTGCATTGTGCGGCGGGTTATCACTTACACATTATAAATCTTTTGAAGTAGCATCATCATTGCCTGCACTAAAGAAATTGTACAGCGAAACAATGCCTGATTATTTAAAATGGGGCATTCATGTAATGGTCTCACAAAATGAAACAGGCGAATTAACCATCGGCGACAGCCATGAATATGGTTTGGTGTTTGATCCTTTCGATAAACAATTCATCAATCAATTGATAATCGATTATCTTAAAAAATTCGCGTTGTTTAAGAATTGGCAGATGATACAAAGCTGGCATGGCATTTACCCGAAAATGACTAATGCTGCAACCGAATTCATTCATCATCCGCAACAAGGAGTAACGATCGTTAACGGAATTGGCGGTGCAGGAATGACGTTGAGTTTTGGCCTTGCAGAAGAGATAATGAATAAATAGAAGCGTTTATAAATTACTGCCGAATAGCCTTGTTGAAGATGCAGTGTTGCGACGCAAGGAACGATGCCATCTTTACAACTGCTGGTCACCAAAAATTTACTACACTTCGCAAACCATTCTGCAAAAACGGCTGTATAATTTTTCGTATTCAGGAACAATATTGTGCAGATCAAATTTCATTGCCTGTTCTTTTGCATTTACCCTGAATTGCTGCAATAAATTATCATCGGATAAAATATGAATGGCTTGCTCACTCATAGTTTTAACATCGCCGACAGGAGCCATATAACCGGTTTTACCATTAATGTTTATTTCAGGCAAACCACCTGCATCAGAACTTATTACAGGAACATTGGCAGCCATTGCTTCCATTGCCGCAAGACCGAAGCTTTCATATTCGCTCGGTAAAATAAAAAGATCAGACACCAATAATATTTCTTCTATCTGTTCCTGTTTGCCCAAAAAACGAACGTCATCCTGCACTTGTAATTTACGTGCAAGATCTTCCATACTGCGTCTTTCAGGCCCATCGCCCACAAGCAATAATCTTGCAGGCATTTGTTCACGCACATTCGTAAATATTTTTATTACATCTCCTACCCTTTTTATTTTTCTGAAGTTGGAAGCATGAATTAATATCTTTTCATTGTTGGGTGCAATTACTTTTCTGAATGCATCAATTGGTTTTTTATTATAGCGTGAATTATCAACAAAGTTCTCAATAACCTGTATATCTTTTTCGATGGCAAATGAACGGTATGTTTCTTCTTTTAAGTTTTGCGACACAGCGGTTATTGCATCGCTCTCATTAATGGAAAAAGTTACAACAGGTTCATAGGTCTTATCCCTCCCCACTAATGTAATGTCGGTTCCGTGCAAGGTTGTTATAACAGGAATGCTTCGTCCTTTCTTTAATAAGATCTGTTTTGCCATATATGCTGCTGATGCATGCGGAATAGCATAATGCACATGCAAAAGATCCAGATCATGGTTCAGTATCACATCAACCATTGTACTTGCCAATGCGAGTTCATACGGAGGATAATCAAACAAAGGATAAGAAGGCACACTTACTTCATGATAAAAAATATTTGCACTAAAAACATCTAACCGTACAGGCTGCTGATAAGTAATAAAATGAACCTGGTGACCTTTATCTGCAAGAGCCTTTCCCAATTCTGTAGCTAAAACACCGCTGCCACCATAAGTGGGATAACAAACAATACCTATTCGCATGCAATCTTTTTCAGCAAAGTAACAATGTAAAAACTATATAGCTTGCGCCTTTTGGAAAGTTTGTATTAACTATAATGCAGCAGAAGATTTTTTATAACTGTTATAATAAAAAATATTCATCAGTGTGATTGCAGAAATATTTATAACATTATTCCCCATTGCGCACGCTGGCCATACTTGCCCCAATCTTTCATGCTTGATTTTAATTTTTCTACCAGTTGTTCATTGTTTGCTTTTTTACCTTTTGCAGGTGGTGCAAGTTCTGCAGGTACAGGTTCTGTTAACTCAACTTTAGTAGCATACCATGTTGTATGCAAGCGAGGCACAACAAGACCTAATATCATTCCGGGTAATTCATTAAATGATTCAGGGCCGCCATTCGTAGTGATTTGATCAGTATAAAATGCAACCACAAAAACAGAGTCATTAATAATAGTTGTTGCTTTGCGGCACTTAAAACCTGCAATCTCACGCGTATCATTGGTGATCTTCCATTTTGCTTTGCGCAAGCTATCCTGTATTAAAAAAGTAGATTCATACACTGTTTTTTGCGAGATGGTTTTATCAGCATTTAAATCACAATACACAATATTATCTTCTGCAGGACCTTGATACCATAAAGGAACTTTTTGCGGTTGCGTTGATTCACGCCCGGGCTGGTATAAAGTTTTATCACCATCAAAAGATAAATTGAAGTAAGTAGTATTCCATTCAGGCAATTGTTTTTTTAATTCGGTTATCCAATCAAACCCTCCGTCTTCACTGTTTTGTTCATCTTCAAGATTGCGGTAAATATTTACTCTTTTTTCAAATTCTATTTTCCCTTTTGAAATAAAAATATCCTGCGATAACAGTGAACTGCAAACTGTAAACAGTGAGCAGAAAAAAAGAATAATATATTTTTTCATAAATGATTTTACTTTCAAACTGTAAGCATGTAAATGATTAAATTATCATTGACCAGGCGCTGGCATTCCTGCTGCTGTTTTTGAAAAATTCCATACAAAGCTCAGCATGAAATAACGCTTGATGGTATTATAATTTGTTTCTGTAATAACGTTGGTTTGAATACTGCGGCTGTAACCTTTGTTTTGGTTAAGAATATCATTCACTGAAAATTTCAGCAGGCCTTTATCATTCTTTAAAAGTTTTCTGCCTATGTATGCATTCCAGATAACAATATTATTATCGGTATTAAATGTTGCAGTCTTTTGCGTTAAGCTCGCATTCACTGAATTATTTAATTCATATTTCTTCATTAAATAAACGGTAAAATCAAGATTGTGCGACTGGCTCCAGTATTTTGTTTGCAGCTCTTCATTGATTGATGAAGTTGATATATTGTAATTAATGTTTCCGTAATAATTAATACTATATTTTTTCTCTTTTGCTTTATTAAATCCCAGTTGGATGCCGGGTGCATAATTTTTTGTTTCGTTCCTTTCCTTGTTTACAAAATTGCTATACTGACTGCTGTTGTAACCTAATCCCCAGTTAAGGTTAAAATCTGCCTTACTGAATTTCATAAAGTAATTCAAATTTGCATACGCGTTATAGTTTCCATTTGCATTTACATAAGTGTATGTTGTAATGCCGTTGGTTGTTGTGTATTGGTTTGTAACAATTGCGTTGTCAGTTACGTTCAGGCTTCCCCAAAGAAAAAATCCACGTTGTTTAAGTACCTTAAAGCTGTTTGCGCTAATGTTTATGTTGTGTGAGAACTGCTGCTTTAAAAGAGGATTTCCAATTGTAATGATCAGCGGGTTTGTATTATCTGCAACAGGAGATATCTGTGTAATGGAAGGTTGCTGCGTGCTTCCGTTATAAGAAAAAGATACTCTTGTAGTCTGATTGAATTTATAAGCAAAGTTTGCACGTGGAAAAAAATTGATATAGTCACGCTGAAACAAAGTATCTCTCAAATTATCCTTCTGATCAAAATTGGTTGAAGCAATATCTGTACCTGCACCAAAGGTCATTTTCTTGCTGTTATATTTTAAAGCAACGCCGCCGGTATTTGTTGTAACATCAAACTTGTAACGTGTACTGAACAAAGTATCTAATTCAGTGTATTTTTCATCAGCAGTTTTATTGTAAGAAAGCTGTTCTGAATTACTTGTACTGAGGCGATATGCATAATTGATTTCTGCAAATAAATTTTTTACAACCGGCTCTGTGTAAGTAATCTTCGCATTAAGCATATTTACAGCTGCATCATTTTTTTTCTCCTGGTCAGTCGTATCCTGGTAAAGCAAACTGCCTTTGGAATAAAAAGAATTCAGCGAGTATAAAAACCCGTCTGTATTGTAACCATTGTAGATATTGCTGATGTTCAACGCAAGCGTTCTTCCCTGCTTTTTAAATTTTTTACGTAATAAAAGATTTGCGTTAAGATTAGAATTATCTCCGTTTGAACTTGTATTACGCAGGCTCTGGTTTACAAGTGCATGATCTGCATCAAGCGATTGGTTGTTATAATCGCTGTAACCCGATGTATGACCAAGATAACCTTTTGCAGTAAGTTTTAAAGAGAAGCTGCTATCGAACTGCTGTTCATAAATTCCGTTGAGCGAATGACGCCACCTGCTGCTAAAAGTATTTGAGGTTTCGGTATTATAAAATAAACTATCGGGTAAAATAGATTGTGAAATAATGCTTCCGTCTGTAACAGAAGATATTTTATTAAAGCGATAGCTGCCGTTTAAACTTTGTTTATCATCATTATACTTGTTAGCGAAGTTTAAGCCTGCAGCCCATGCTTTAGGAATGCCCTGCCCATAATAATTACCGTTTGAAAACTCATCGCCGCCGCCATCACCAAAAAAAACCACGCCACCAAAATCATCACTCATTTCAGTGCCATTATCGCCGGAACCATAGTTGCTTTGTTCGTCCCAGCCCAATCCTGTTTTGCCGCTACTGCTCATAATGCCATAACCCGAAACTTTTTTCTTACCATGAAAATCATTCATCATGGCAGTATTATTCCAACTGTCATCATTGCCGCCGCCGGCATCAACTTTTCCAAAATGACCATTCTTCTTATCGTCTTTCAGTTTAAGATTAATGGTCTTGGTTTTGGTGCCGTCATCAATACCCGTGAATTCTGACTGGTCACTTTTTTTATCAAATACCTGCACAGATTTTACAGCATCCGCCTGCAGATTCTGCGTTGCAACTGTAGGGTCATCGCTAAAGAATTCTTCTCCGTCAACCAATACTTTTTTTACCTCTTCGCCCTGTGCAGTGATGTGCCCGTTCTTATCAACCTGGATACCGGGCAAATTTTTCAGCAGGTCTTCAACGGTTGCTCCTTGGCGCACGTGAAAACTATCGGCAGCATATTCAAGCGTGTCGCCTTTCATGCGCATAGCCGCGATCTGTGTACGCACCGTAACATCTGCCAAAAGATTTGCTTCAAGTGTCATCATCACTTTGCCAATATCTTTTGTTTCATTTAGCTGCAAACTTAATGTGTCAAAATAATCGGCATACCTGCTGTGATTTATCATCAGCACATATTTGCCGGTATCAAGCCCGTTCATTTCAAACAAGCCGCCTTCTTTACTGCGTGTAAATTTATATAGCGTAGAATCTTTGCTTCTTAAAAGGCTGATGGTAGTATTTACCAATTGTACATGGGCCGATGTATCTTCAATAATGCCTTTAAGAGTTGCCTTTTGTGCTGAAGCGGTTACTATAAACAACAATAAAGAGCAAAAAAACAGCGTAAAGTTTTTATGCATAAGCGCAGGGTTATCTTTCTCAAATTGAAAAAAAATATTACAGATAAGAAGTTAATGAATGCTAATTTTATATTAAAGGCTTGCTAAAAATTTGAACGGTTTCAAATCTTTAATCTGAATTTTTTTTACAATAACGCTTATAGTATAATAATACATTTTACTTTGAGCACTAATTTTTAAATCTTTTGTAATTAAACAACATGAAGCTTAATCTTTTTTTTATTTGTTTATCCGTGTGCTGTTTTTCTGCTGCGACCAGTGATGCCCAATCAAAAAAATTTGATACAACCGTAAAGATAGGTGACGAGGGTTATCGTGTTGTAAGCAACAATAAGAACGCTGACAAAAACGAGGTTACTGTTACGCCGGTAAATTTAAAATTCGAAGGCACCAATCCATCTTTTATGGTGTATGGAAAAATCACAAAAACTTTTACTGATGATTTTAATGATGATGGCCGCCCTGATCTAATTATTTGTGTATACAGCGGCGATAATGGCGAAATAGGGACGATTATTGGAATAGCTTATAATGCTGATAAAACATTAGAGCCTATTTATTTTCCTGATGTTTATCTCGATGCAAAGCTTAGAGATGGTTATAAAGGCCATGATGTGTTTTCTGATCTCACCGGAACATTACTGCGAAAGTTTCCGATATATTTACAGGGAGATGCGCCTGATAAGCCAACCGGTGGCATTCGCACAGTACAGTATAAAGTTATGCAGGATAATGGGCACCTTTCGTTTAAGGTCTTAAGATCGTATGACGCCCAGCCATAAAATGTTTTTGAAAAATAATTAAGATGAAAAAAAGTAGCGATGCGGATGATGCACTGCATTATTCAGAAGAAGAGAAGAAATATGAAGACATACATTTTGTGGATAGCACGAAGCCCGTATGGAACTATTCTTTATTTACTGATGATGACGTTACCAATTTTCAAAACGGAACACATTACCGCCTGTATGAGTTGTTCGGGAATAAACAGCTCGAAGTATTAAATACCAAAGGAACTTACTTTGCCGTATGGGCGCCAAACGCAACACAGGTAAGCGTTATAGGAAATTTTAATCATTGGAACAATGACGCGCATAAACTTTACGTGCGCTTAGACAAAAGCGGAATTTGGGAAGGATTTATTCCCGATGTATGGAGTGGCGAAAGTTATAAATATCATATTCACGGTTTTGGCGGAACGCAATTAGACAAAGGTGATCCGTATTCACATTTGTGGGAGAAGCGGCCTTTAACGGCATCTATAACATGGGGCACTTATTATGAATGGACAGATAAAAAATGGATGAAGCATCGCAAAAAAAACAATTCGCTTGATGCGCCGTTTTCTGTGTATGAAGTGCATCTCCCAAGCTGGATGCGGCCTGATAAATATGATGAAGAAATTTATAACACTTATACGCAGATTACAGAACGCCTCGTTCCTTACGTAAAAGAAATGGGATTTACCCATGTGGAATTTATGCCGGTAATGGAACATCCTTTTGATGGAAGCTGGGGTTACCAGGGCACAGGCTACTACGCTCCCACTTCACGCTTTGGAAGCCCACAGGATTTTGCCGCAATGGTTGATGCATTTCATAATGAGGGCATTGGTGTTTTGCTTGATTGGGTCCCTTCACATTTTCCGTATGACTCACATGGCTTATTCATGTTTGACGGAACACATACGTACGAATACGCTGACATGCGCAAAGGCTATCATCCCGACTGGAATTCTTATGTATTCAATTATAAACGCGGTGAAGTAAAAAGTTTTTTAATAAGCAATGCACGTTTCTGGTGCGATCGTTTTCATGCGGATGGTTTGCGTGTGGATGCAGTAAGTTCATTGCTGAAATTAGATTATAGCCGTTCAGCAGGACAATGGGAGCCGAATGAATATGGCGGCAACGGAAATATTGAAGCCATTGCTTTTATTAAAGACATGAACGAAACCCTGTACCGCGATTTTCCTGATGTTATAACCATTGCCGAAGAATCAACTAACTGGCCAAAAGTAAGCCGTCCTACATTCGATGACGGTTTGGGCTTTGGAATGAAATGGATGATGGGCTGGATGCACGATACACTTGATTATTTTAAGATGGAACCGATGTTGCGCCATTTGCTGCAAAACAAGTTTACGTTCAGTATGATGTATTTCTATGATGAAAATTTTATGCTGCCTTTAAGCCATGATGAAGTAGTACATGGCAAAAGCCCGATGATATATAAAATGCCCGGCGATGATTGGCAGAAGTTTGCCAACCTTCGTTTATTATACACGTACATGTTCACGCATCCGGGTGCTAAATTATTATTCATGGGGAACGAATTTGCAGCTACAAGTGAATGGAATTATAAAAGCGAACTGCAGTGGGACCTGCTGCAATTTCCAAGTCATACGGGGATGAAATTCTGTGTACAAAAATTAAATGAGCTATACCGCAGTGAACCTGCTTTATATGAGAAACAATTTGAGCCAGCTGGTTTTGAATGGGGTGATCTTACAAAAGGAAGCCAGGCTGTTATTGCATACAAACGCATAGGTAAGGATCGCAAAGATGATATACTTGTTATATTAAATATGACACCACTGGTGCATCATAACTGGGAATTATATGTGCATGATAAATGTGACTGGAAAGAAATCTTCAACAGTAACGGTAAAGAGTTTTGGGGCACAGGCGATGTATACAATCCTGAAATAAAATCTGAGCTGATGGATGAGGGAACCAAAGCTTATAAGCTTACCATTAATTTACCTGCGTTGGGTGCGATCGTGTTGCGATAGCATCATAGATCACACACCATAACGTTCCTGCAAAATATTTTTGTGATGCAGTAAATGCCCGTAGATAATGTATGCAAGGGCATTAACGCTGATTGGGTTATTAGATGCAGTGCCCATGCGTTTTGTTTGCTCATCATTCAATGAAAGCAGGAACATATCTGTTGCAGCACGCACTGCATTGAACTCCTGCTTTAAAGCTGATAATGCGCGTGCTGAAGCAAAACCATTTTCAACATATGCATTCTCATCAAATGAAGCCAAAGGCGTTTGATCATTCCGGCTGATGCGTAAAACACGATATGCAAAAATGCGTTCGGCATCTGTTACATGTTGTAAAACCTGTTTGATCGTCCACTTGTTATCATCATACGCATAATCTGCCAACTCATCCGGCAGGCTGTTATAAAATTCCTGCAGGTCAAATGCATAATTACGTACTACTTCGGTAACTGTATCGCCTTGCGCCAGTGCAATATATTTATGATAAAAAGAGGCTGATTCGTCAGGTTGCGGCCTTGCCATTATTAATTTTTTTCGAGATTGTTCTGCAAATTTTTAGCGTTATTTTTTTCGTTCTGTTTTTTTGTTTCAGGCTTTAAAGTAGCTGCTAATTCAACCGCCCCTGCTGCATTTACAAAACCAGGATTTATTCCAAGGTCACTGAGCGGAACCTGAATAAGGGTTGTATTATCATCACGAACAGGCTTATTCACAACAGTATCGAAATGACTTCCTGAATTTGCAATTGCATACTTTACCTGGTCTGCACTTAACTGCGGAAAATAAGAACGTATCAATGCCGCAATGCCTGTTACAACCGGAGAAGCCATACTGGTACCGTCATGATATGCATAGCTGTGCGGTACGGTTGAATATATTTTTACACCCGGCGCAAATACATCTACTGAATTCTTTCCATAATTGCTGAAGTAGGCAATGAGCTTTCCATCATTCACCTGCGGATCGCCATAAGCGCCAACGGTAATAAAATTTTTCGGAATGTCTTTTATATAAAGAAAATCCGGATTAGGAAAATTATCTGTGGAATCAATATTGTTCGATTCATTGCCTGCAGCATGCACCAATAAAACATCGTGGTCTTCCGCATACTTCACTGCTTCATCAACCCATTTCTTTTCAGGAGAAAAACCCTTGCCGAAACTCATATTGATCACTTTGGCGCCATTATCCACCGCATATTTTATAGCAAGCGCTATGTCTTTATCATATTCATCGCCATCAGGCACAGCACGGATCATCATGATCTGTACATTATCAGCAATGCCATCAATACCAATATTATTATCACGCTGCGCTGCAATTATACCCGATACATGCGTGCCGTGATCTGCATCAGGCCCCATGATATCGTTGTTGCCATAATATTTATCGTTGATGTCAAAATAATTATCTTTTATAATTTGAGCGCGGTAATCGGGTGGTGCGTTGGTTTTATTTTCCAGTGTGCTGCGCTTGCTGTCGAGATATTCTTCGAGGTCAGAAAGCACGGCAGTGTTGGTAGTTGAACTGTCAACTTCCTCAATTTTTAAAATATTCAGGAAACTTGTTTTGGCCTGTTTTCCACGGGGTGAAAGATTTTCAGTGTGTTCCAGGTCGCTTAATGAATACTCGGTTTTACCCAACTCCTGTTGTAATACTGCATCCTGTTTGCGTAAAGTTTTATCCAATGCATCAAGCATCATTACTTCCATTTGCTCATCACTTGAAATGGTCATATCTGCAGCAGCTTTTGTCCACTCTCTGTATGCCCATTTTTCGTCAGCAGATAAAGCAGTTGTATCAATCGTCTTCCCGTCAAACTCATCTTTATACCTGTAATAAACTCTTGATCTTTCATCAGCGGCTTTTTCAAGGTCATCACCATTCTTATTGCCAAGAAAATTCCATCCGTGCACGTCATCAACATAACCGTTGTGATCATCATCAATACCATTGCCTGGAATTTCTTTTTTGTTTGTCCACAAAACTTTTTTCAAATCTTCATGTGTAGTATCAACACCTGAATCAATTACGGCAACAATTACCGGCACTGACTTTTTTCCTTTCAGAAAATCATACGCTTTATCGAGACTAATACCATCCACTTTATCAGTCGCAGAATCCATCAGGTACCAATTTTTTGTATTGATACTTGATTGAGCATTAACCGAAGTAAAAAAAATACTTAAGACAACAGATAGGGCAAGAACTTTAAAAAACCGCATGATAATATTTTATTTTTGGGGTAGCAAATATCTGCATTTACCATTCCCTGATTTACAACGTCAGGCAATTTAGGAAACTATTATGTAAATATAGTTTTAAAGCTACCGGGCTATTAAAAATTTTAACCGTTTAAATAAAGTATACTTGCTGTAATTTAACCTTCATGAAAAAATTTTAGCCGGGCGAGACGCGCATTGGAATCAATTCAATATAATACACAAGCAAACATCCTGTATGGCAAATCACTCAACAGAATGGATATTGATAATACTAAGCAGCGTAATTGTTGTATCGTACCTGTTCTCCATTATTTCAAATTATATAAGAGTGCCTTCAGTATTATTACTGCTGGCTGCCGGTATTGTACTGCGTGAAATTGCAATGAAGAATGATTGGAGTATCCCGATACCCGATCACACTGTTGAATATCTTGGTAGCATTGGTTTGGTAATGATCGTTCTGGAAGCAGGCCTTGATCTTACGCTCGGCCGCAATAAAATACCATTGATAAGCCGTTCGTTCCTTGCAGCTTTTTTTATACTCATACTTTCTGTAACCGGTGTAAGCGCGGCTTTGTATTTTTTATTGCATCAACCCGTGCGCGATTGTATCGTATATGCGATACCGCTTTCCATTATGAGCAGTTCTATTGTTATACCAAGCCTGCATCATTTATCAGACAACAAAAAAGAATTCCTGGTATATGAAGCTTCGTTCTCTGATATTCTCGGCATTTTATTATTCAACTATTTTACCGGTGAAGAAATTGTTTCTGCGCATGCTATCGGCTCGTTCTTTTTCAATATCATTATTGCGTTAGTACTTTCTGCAATTTTTTCCGTATTGCTTTTTATCATTCTTACGCGTTCAAAAATGAACATCAGGTTCTTTCTTGTTTTTGCGTTGCTGATCATTTTGTATGAAGGCGGCAAATTGCTGGATCTTCCATCACTCATCATCATTCTTGTTTTTGGTTTACTGATGAATAACTGGAAGCTTGTTCAAAATATCGTACGCAAATCAAAACTGCGCATACAGTTTAAAGAAGAACAGGTTAATAAAGCCACGCATTTACTGCATTCAATCACTGCCGAAAGTTCTTTTTTGATACGCACATTTTTCTTTTTTGATGTTTGGTTATTCCATTAACCTCCATGCAATATTTTCTTCCGACATCATTACCGTTGGAAGCCTTGTAGTAATTATATTATTTATCGTTCGCTTTTTATACCTGCGCTTTCTTTTAAAAGAAAGGGTGTATCCCGAAGTATTTTTTATTCCGCGTGGGTTGATAACAGTTCTGCTGTTCTATAAAATACCTGCCTCCTATCATCCTGAAAAATTACAGGGTGGCATTTTATTTTTTGTAGTGATCGTAACCGGTTTGATAATGATGATGGGAATGATATTTTACCGCAAAAAAGAGAGAGATATTGTAGAAGAACAATTACTTGATAACTAAATGCTGCATCAACACAACATGTTTTGTGAGAAAAATTCATAACTTATTTTTTTGTTTAAAAATTCAAACCGCTTCTATGAAAAAAATTTACTTTTTGTTTTTTATGCTTACTTACATTTCTGCAACGGCACAAAAACAACCCATACAGTTAAGCTGGTTAAACAGTGCGCAGCTTTATTACAATGGCGGATGGCTTACTATGGAAAGTATTGCGGCATGCTCTGATGGCTCAGTTGTAGCATCCGGCATACTTACAGGTTCAGCAGATTTTGATCCGGGGCCTGATACATTTATGTTATCCACAAGGTTTGTTTCCTCTGTCGATACCCATGATGCTTTCGTAGCCAAATATTCAAAAAAAGGTGACTTGATTTTTGCGATCAATACAGAAGACAGCAGTGAATTTTCGGTTGCTGATGCAAAGGCTTTAGCAGTGGATGGTAACGATAATATTTATATAGCCGGCAGCTTCAGCGGAAGCATCCGTTTTAAATCAAATACACAGCCTGTTATATTAAGATCTGCATCAGATTGCCGTGACAATTTTTTAGCTTGTTATGATAAAAACGGTAAACTAAAGTTTGCAGAAAATATAACGCATGTTGACGGGAATAGAAAGTATAGCGACGCCTATTCTTTAGTGGCAGATAAAAAAGGAAATGTTTATGTAGCGGGTGATTTTATGGGCGCAAAAGTTGATTTTGATCCTGGCCCGGGCAGTGTGCTGAAAACATCGCAAGGCAAGGATATATTTTTTTCAAAGTATGATTCATCGGGCAATCTTGTATTGGTGAAAACTATTGGTGGTTTCGATGATGAATATGCAAGCAAAATTGCTGTTGATAATAATGGCAATATTTTGATCTGCGGGAACTTCTCTTCTTCAACAATTGATTTTGACCCGAATGCAGGTGAACATGTGCTAACGCTTAAAGGGAAAACAGATTTGTTCTTCGCAAAATATGACAGCCTTGGAAATTATGTGTTTGCAAAAAATGTGGGCAAAATAAAATCAGATAATGCAGCAGGATTGGCAATCAGTAATGATAATGATTTTGTGATCACAGGTTCCTTTACAGGCAAGCTGGTTGATTTTGATCCGGGCAATGACAGCACACATTTGCTAACTTCATTAAGCACCACCAAAGATGCTTTCATTTCAAAATATGACGCTGGGGGCAATTGTGTTTTTGCGTTTTCTATTGCCAGTAAGCCTGATGGCTCCAGTTCAGGAACTGATCTTGCCTGCGATAGTACCGGTAATATTTTTACAATAGGTAATTTTTCCGGTAACAATGTTGATTTTGATCCCGGGCCTGACAGTTTTTTTATAAAAAGAGCGGGGGCCAATCATGACTATATAACGAAATATGACAACACCGGGAATTTGTTGTTTGCAGAAGCAATAGGAAATTACAATTATTACACCAATACGAATTCAGAAATCAATTGTTTAAAAATTAACGGCAAGCAAATTATTGTTACAGGATACTATAATCATTCATTGGATGTTGATCCCGGGAAAGACAGCACTGTAATAAAATCAGCCAGCACAACTTCTTATATAAGCAAATACGATATGAGAAGTGGCAACTATCTTTCTTCAATAAGTGCTGAAACGTATGTTTTTTATTACAACTCCAGCACCGCATTAACTGCATCCGCAACTGATGCCAAAGGAAATATATACGTATGCGGAACATTTAATGGCCGCTTTGATTTTGATCCCGGACCAGGTATTTATATGCTTGAGTCCCTGGCTGATTACAGGAGCAGCATGTTCTTTGCAAAGTATACATCTGCCGGCGATTTTGTTTTCGCAAAAGCAATTATAACAGAATCTCAGTTTAATGATATTGCTGTAGATAAAAATGAGAATATTTATCTTACCGGTGCTGCTTTTAATAATACAGATTTCGATCCATCTGATTCCATACAATACATTGATGACGGTGGTGATACATCTGCTGTGCGTGGCAACTATAAATTTTTCTTTGCAAAATATTCATCCGAAGGCAATTTGGTTTTTGTAAAAGGCGCAGGAAATAACAGGAATAATTATGACTATGAACTTAATTTTAATGCAATAGCCCTGGATGATGATAAAAATATTTATCTATCAGGAAGCTTTCCATATAATTTAGACTTTGACCCCGGTATAAACACACATATTTTAAATGGATATGGAGGCAGCATATTTTATGCTAAATATGATTCTTCAGGCAATTACATTTTTGCTTATAGATTGGGAAATGAAAATTCCGGAGGAAGAGTGTATGACCTTAAACTAAATAGTAAAGGAAACATAATTATTACAGGAGATTTTTATGGCACGCTGGATGTTGATCCGGGGCCTGGAACCCGTTATTTACATGAAAGCAAAGGTTTGTACAGCACATCTGCTTTTATCGGCAAGTATAAAAGTAATGGTCAGTTTATTAATGTTTTTCCTATAATTGATTCCGGAAAAGATTATAGTGGCACAGAAATAAAATCGCTTGTTATAGATAAGAATGATAACATTTATATAGCAGGCAAAAGTTATGGAAATGTTGATTTTGATCCAACCGATGAAACTGCATTCTTACCATCACCTCAAGGCATGTTCTTCGTTTCTTACACCACTGATGGAAAACTTAGGTTTTTAAAAGGTATTGCTGAGCATACCTCATCTGTGCAGGAACAGAATTATATAAACAGCATATGTCTTGATAAGAATAATAATATTTATGTAGCAGGAGAATTTAGTTCGATAGATATTGATTGCGATCCCGGCCCTGATTCAGCAATACTTGTAAACGGGCATTACGATGGAAGTAATAATAGTAATACAGATCTATTTATTTGTAAATACGACAGCCTTGGCAATTACATTTATAGTTACGATTTTGATGGCGATAGTGCAATCGGATATAATCAAAGTGTGGCAGTTATGATTGATGATAATGGAAACATAAATTATACAGGTTATGCTGACACTAAATTGAACTTTAGTACAGGAAAGAAAAAAATTTACCTGCAACCAACCACGGAGTCTTTGAATCTTTTTGTAGCTCAGTATAAATCAACCGGCCAGCAGTTAAAGATCAGTAATATCAATAACGCTGTTGTAAATAACAATGCTTCAAAAGAACTTAAGGTTTATCCAAATCCAATAACGAATAAATTCTATGTTGAGTTGAATAACATTAAAGAAAATAATTCACCGGCAACAATATTGTTTGTAAATATGCGCGGTGAATGTTTACTAACTGTAACAGCAACTTTAAGCGATCATCGGTTACAAAAAGAAATCAATTTGTCACCAGGCATATTGAGCGGTAATTATTTTATAAAAATCATAATTAATAATAGTACTTATTACAGCGGTGTATTGATAAAGCAATAATTATTTGCACAAACAATACCTTAGCTTTTTAAAACAAATTCATGCAACAGATTATTGAATGTGTTCCCAATTTCAGTGAAGGAAAAGACCTACATATCATCAAACAAATTACAGATGAAATTGAAAGCGTTGAAGGTGTGCGTTTGCTGAATGTTGATCCCGGCAAAGCCACGAACAGAACAGTAGTAACTTTTGTTGGTGAGCCAAAAGCTATTGTACAGGCCGCTTTTAAAGCCATTAAAAAAGCAGGCGAAGTAATTGATATGAGCAAACACAAAGGCGAACATCCGCGCATGGGTGCAACCGATGTTTGTCCTCTGATTCCTGTTGCAAATATTACAATGGAAGAAACAGCAACATATGCACAGCAACTGGCAAAGCTTGTTGGAGAAGAGTTGCAGATACCTGTTTATTTATATGAGTATGCACAAAAAAATAAATTGCGCAGCAATTTATCTATCATCCGTGCAGGGGAATATGAAGGATTTTTCAAGAAGATAAAATTGCCTGAATGGAAACCTGATTTTGGTCCGCAGGAATTTGATGCAAAACGCGGCGCAACAGTTATAGGTGCAAGAGATTTTTTAATTGCTTATAATGTAAATCTTAATACGACTTCAGCTCGGCGAGCCAATGCTATTGCATTTGATGTGCGTGAAGCAGGCAGGACAAAAACAGAAAATGGCAAACCTGTTTTGGATGAGGATGGAAAGCCAATAAATATTCCCGGAAGTTTAAAAAGCGTAAAAGCCATTGGTTGGTTTATTGAAGAATATGGCATTGCACAAATTTCAATGAACTTAACCAATATTGGTGCAACACCCCTGCACATTGCGTTTGATGAAGTGTGCAAGAAAGCAGATGCGCGTGGCATTCGTGTTACAGGAAGTGAACTGGTTGGTTTGGTTCCGCTGCAATCAATGATCGATGCGGGAAAATATTTTTTAGAGAAACAAAAACGTTCAACAGGTGTTTCGGAAAAAGAACTGGTGCGCATTGCAATTAAGTCAATGGGATTGGATGAACTTTCGCCGTTCAAACCGGAAGAACGAATTATTGAATATTTGTTGAAAGATAAATCAGACAGTAAACTCATCAGTACAACACTTATTGATTTTGCAGATGAAACAGCGAGTGAAAGTCCTGCTCCGGGTGGTGGTTCTATTTCAGCTTATGTTGGTGCGTTGGGAATTTCTCTGGCAACAATGGTTGCGAACCTTTCATCGCATAAAAAAGGTTGGGATGAACGCTGGGCAGCATTCAGCGATTGGGCTGATAAAGGCCAGCAGTATAAAAATGAATTATTGAAACTGGTAGATGCAGATACAAAAGCGTTTAACCGGATTATGGCTGCAATGAATTTGTCAAAGTCAAATGAAGAAGAAAAAAAAGTTCGTAAGCAAGCCATACAGGAAGCCACAAAATTTGCAATTGAAGTTCCGTTTAAAGTAATGCAGTTAGCGCATGATAGTATGAGCGTTATTAAAGCAATGGCTGAAACAGGAAACCCTAATTCTGTTTCAGATGCAGGTGTTGGCGCTTTGTGTGCACGCGGTGCGGTTATGGGCGCATTTATGAATGTGCGCATCAATGCATCGGGCTATGATGATAAAAATTTTGTTGACGATATTATTGCAAGAGGAAAAGAAATAGAAAACAAAACCATTGCGTTGGAAGCAGAAATATTGAGCATCGTAAATGAGAAGATTGGTGTGTGATAATAAGTCAGAGACTTAACACATGAATCTGCCAGGAATTAATAACCCTGGCTGTCGTCATTTCCATGAAAGTGAAAATCTCATACCAAGCGAAGTTTGCAACTTCGCTTGTTTTATTCTGGAGTTTTAAACTTCTTTTATTGTATTGATGAAGGCTGAAAAAAGTTACAAACTTCGCCGAGACACCCGAACACTTCGCATCTTCTAACTGGCTTATTGAGATTATAGATGCACAATCAATAAAGCCTCGTTGGTAAGCAGCCAGGATGAAGGATTTGATGCAGGCAGGAAGATTAAAGGCATAAAACGGCATATTAGCTCATGGCTCCCCGGGTTTTGAAAAAATAATACGCACCTGCAGCGTATTAAAATACCGGCCCTTCTTTTTACCAATAACATCAGCATGTGGTTGCAGCCAGCTCTTAAATGTTTTTTCACTGATGCCATACAGTCCGGCAAGTTCTTTTACCGTATAAGCCCTTACAATTGTTTCAGTCGTAGTATTCATAACAAGTCTATTAATATAATTGATCATTCACTACAACTAAATTAACTAAAATATTTAGTAGTCGGTCTTCCGCCGGTTTTTCGCCCATTGAAATCAATCCAAAAAACTTTTCCCCATTCATTCTTTGTCCTTACATCTTGTTCCTTGTTGTTTCTTGCTCCTTGTTTCCTGTTTCCTGTTTCCTGATCCTTGTTTCTTGTTCCTTCTCCCATCCTAAGCCCACCCTGAAGGCAGCGAGGCGCTGAAAATAGCTTAAATGCAAATTCAGCCCTATACTTGCCAACTGCCTTTTCCATCCTTTTTATCCCAAGCCTTACCAAACATGAGTTCCGGTACGTTTACCGCCCTTTGTGCACACTTTATTACTTACACCAAAACAAATATTTTATTTCCCTTCAGTATAAATTAAAAATACCACAGGGTCGCCGTTGCTTGCCCAAAGCAATTAACCACAACCCTGCTAAAGAAATACCTGTTTATTTTTACAACTTGCGCCTGTATTCAGCCAGCCGCATGATTTTTCCGTCTTTCAACTCGGCGTCGTTAATAATGGCAGCTGAATCAACTTTCCCATCATTTGTTTCTTCATGCTGCGTATACCAAATGGTTACCCATTCTTCTTTTTTATCTTTTGAAATAACAGATTCCCAATCCTTCATATCTATTTTCACACTTTTCATACTGCTTTTTCCGGCATTAAACATTGCCTTCAGACTGTCGTTGGATATTTTTGCGGCCGGCCCGTCAAATTCAATCAATACTGAATCTGCAAAATATTTTACTGTCTCGTTCATATTGCCTTGCTCCCAGGCTTTTAGTGCACTTAAAATAGTCATAGTATTGGCGCTGCTTCCTATTTGCCAATAATCAGGATGATCAATAGTGTATGGATAATTCATTGCCGCAGTTGAAGTGTCTGCACTTGCAGAATCGCTGGTTGTGTTTGTTGAAGTTGTGCTTTCGTTATTACAGGCAAACACGATCCCACACAGAAAAAATAAAGTCAATTTTTTCATGATTAATTTTTTTTGAAAAGATGAATGAAAAGTTTTTATAAATCAGTTAGTATGATTGCGCAGTAAGATACATTAAATATTATTCTTTCATAATGTTCTTTGTTGTAACAGGGTCTTCGTTGCATAGTCAATCTGCGTAGCATGAAACCCTGCATTGCAGACTGCTGAATAAATAATTTCCCGGTTTTCAACACTATCTATATCTGTAAAATTGTAAAGCATCCTATATATTTTCTCCGAATATAACCGCCGTTTCTACGCCATTTCTTCGGTCCTATGAAGCGAACAACGACCGAACAAATGAGCCTAATGCACAGCCTGTCTTATTTATCGCTTTTACCAACTCAACTTTACCTTACCAAGTTGTTAACTAATCAACATCAACTTATATTTACTTTTGTCGCTTTCAGTATAAATAAACTGTTTTGAAAAAAATCGACTGGTATATACTTAAAAAATTTCTCGTTACTTTTTTCTTTTGCATATTCCTGTTTACCGTCATCGCCGTTGTGATAGACATCAGCGAGAAAACAGATGACTTTGCGAAATCCGGTTTAAGCGCGGGTCAGGTATTCACCCAATACTATCTTGGATTTATCCCGTTCATTGATGCGCTGTTGTTTCCTTTATTCGTATTCCTTGCTGTTATTTTCTTCACCTCTAAAATGGCAGGCCGCAGCGAGATCATTGCTATTCTTGCCAGTGGCACATCATATAACAGGTTTCTTTTGCCATATATAATCGGCGGAAGTCTTCTTTCATTGCTGCTGATGTATTCACTCGCGTTTGTAATACCTGTTGCCAATGTAAAATATACCGGCTTCCAGGCTAAATATGTAAACGTAAATTCCAGTTACGATCCGTTGGTTGCCAATAATCAGCACAGCATTTATTTTCGCATCGATTCATTCACTTATGCGGGCATACGCAATTATGATACAACCTCTAAACTGGGCGGGCCTTTTTTTATGCAGCGCGTAAAAGATAACCAGCTTGTGTATAATATGCGTGCGCAAACAGTATCATGGGATACTTCAGCTAAAAAATGGAAACTGCAAAACGTGGTTGAACGCAATATTAATGGCTTGCAGGAAAGTGTGAACGCAAAACCATCTTTATTGCTCAACTTTAATTTTAAGCCATCTGATCTGAACAGGGATGCGTATGCAAAAGACAAACTAAGCACGCCTCAATTGCAGGAGTTTATTGCAGACCAGGAACTGCGTGGCACAGAAGGGCTGAATACATTGCAGGAAGAAGAATACCGGCGTTTTGCCACACCTGTATCTGTGCTATTGCTTACGCTGATGGGTGCAGTTATTGCCAGCAGAAAAGTAAGAGGCGGAAGCGGCGCTCATATTGCCATTGGGTTTGTTGCCGGCGCCGTTTTTATTTTGATGGACAGGTTTTCAACCATGTTTTCGGTGAAAGGAAATTTTCCTCCGCTGATCGCAGCATGGACTCCGAACATCGTCTTCTCGTTTGTGGCTATTTACTTTTACCGCAAAACACCTAAGTAATAACAAAGAATAAATTTCATCTTAAATTAATTGAAATAAGTTTTATAAAGCGCGAAGTTGGTATCTTTAGCCGCCTGCATTTTTAGCGTTAAGTGTTCTGTCATTTTGCAAGTGTAGTTGATAAATGCAGTCATGATCAGTGAAGCTTGTCGCTCAATGATTGCAATAATTTTCAGCTGTATAAATTAATCGATTTATGGCAATATTAAAGGAAACGTTTAAGGAGAGAGCCGATGCGCAGAACACGGAAATAAAATATATATTGAGCAAGCACGGCAACACAACTATAGGAGAAGTTAAGCTTTCGCAGATATACCAGGGAATGAGAGGCATTACAGGCCTGGTAACCGAAACAAGTTTACTGGATGCCCAGGAAGGCATTCGCTTTCGCGGTTATACCATACCCGACCTGAGAGAAAAACTTCCCAAAGCCAATGGAGGCACTGAACCCTTACCCGAAGGCCTGTTTCATTTGCTGCTTATTGGTGATATACCCAATGAAGAAGAAGTAAATTATATAACATCCAACTGGCAACGCCGCAGCCATGTGCCCAATCATGTTTTTGCAACCATTGATGCCTTGCCTTTGTCGGCCCACCCGATGACGATGTTTACCACGGGCATTATTGCGCTGCAGACAGAAAGCAATTTTGCAAAGCAATATGCAGAAGGCATGAATAAAAAAGATCATTGGTCAGCGGTATTTGATGACACAATGGATCTGATCGCCCGTCTGCCCCGCATTGCTGCTTATGTGTATCGCAGAAAATATAAAAACAACCAGCACATCAATCCGAATGGTTTGCTCGACTGGGCCGGCAATCTTGCTCATATGTTAGGTTTTGAAGACGATGGTTTTAAAGAATTGATGCGGCTCTATATGGTTATACATTCAGACCATGAGGGCGGTAATGTTTCTGCACATACTACACATCTTGTTGGCTCCGCCTTAAGTGATCCGTATTTATCTTATGCTGCGGGAATGATGGGTCTCGCCGGACCATTACATGGACTGGCAAACCAGGAAGTGATAAAATGGATATTTGATATGCAGGAAGAACTGGATACAAAAAATCCAACCAAAGAACAGATCGCAAAATATGTAAGGCAAACGCTTAAAGAGGGAAAAGTGGTTCCTGGTTATGGCCATGCGGTTTTGCGCAAAACAGATCCGAGGTTTACTGCTCAAATGGAATTCAGTAAAAAACATATGGCCGATGATCCGCTGGTACAAACTGTCTGGAACATTTATGATACGGTACCATCGATATTACAAAGCCTTGGAAAAATAAAAAATCCCTGGCCCAACGTTGATGCACACAGCGGTGCTTTATTGGTACACTATGGCCTGGTTGAATATGAATTTTATACCGTGTTATTTGCCGTAAGCCGTGCTTTGGGCGTGCTCGCAAGCCTTTGCTGGGACAGGGTCCTGGGCTTTCCGTTAGAAAGACCGAAATCTGTAACCACCGAAGCGGTTAAACTTTGGCTTGAAGGAAAAGAGACTATTTGGGAAGGATAAAAGTTTTCAAATAAAGAAATTAAAAAGAGGTTGACAATTGTTCAACCTCTTTTGTTTTATGTTTATATGATCAAAGATTACAACCTTATGATTAACGTGCGTTCGGGTTAAGCATAAAGTAATCCTGGAAGGATTTAATTTGAATAACCCTGCAAGGATTGCGGGGTAAAAAATGGATGAACAACATTGAACCCTGCAAGGGTTCACTTGATTAATCACGATATTATCCTCCGGTTACATCGAAGGCTATTTATATTAAAGCCTTTCAGGCTTAACCCGAACTCCGTTATGATTAATGACTGATGATTACCTTAACAGGTTCCGATTGCAAATTATCCTTTATGTAATAAACACCTTCAGGCAAACTGGATGTGTTTATCTGGCCTGTGCCTGAAATAGTTTTTGAAAGAATCACCCGGCCGTTTTGGCTGGTAAGCATAATTGTTGCTTTTACAGGTGATTGCACATTAATAAAACCATTTGCAGGATTCGGATATACCGAAATTTTATTTATTTTATTATCTGTTATAACGTTAGCGTTTACAACACCATCCGGGCGATAATTAACGCCAACTATCCAGTAATGGCCGAAACCTTCTGCCGGCAAAGTTTTATCTCCTGAAATGCCAGACCATGACCAACCTCCTACAATATATTGATTTTTGCCGGCAACACATACAGCCCAGCATTCTTCAAAATTGTCGCCACCAATTGTTTTATCCCATTGCTGGTTACCATTTTTATCAAGCTTAACCAGCCAGTAATCTTCATACCCGCGGCTGTTTTCTGTTTTAGTTCCTGAAATATTAGACGATGATGTGCCGCCAATTACCAAACCGCCATCTGCTGTAGGCTCTAAAAATCCAAGGTCTTCCACATCAGTTCCACCAATCGTTTTATCCCAAACTTTGTTTCCGTTTACATCTACTTTCACGGCCCAGTAATCTCTTAAACCAATTTCCGGAGAAGTTTTATCGCCGGAAATACCTGTTTCAACAGTGCCATTTGCAACGTAACCGCCATCTGAAGTTTGTATTATAGAAAAAAGGTTATCATCAGGATCTGTTGTACCAAGGGTTCTATCCCAAAGCTGGTTTCCGTTCTTATCAACTTTAATTATCCAGTAATCCTGTTTAGAGCCTTCTTCGTTTGATCTTGTTCCACGGTTTGCTTCTGTTTTGCAACCTGAAATACCCGAGCTGGAGCTCGTTCCGATAATAAAACCACTATCCCTGGTATGTTTTGCCTGGGCAAAGAAATCATAGTCGGTACCACCATAATCCTTGTCCCATATAACATTACCACCGGCATCTAATTTCAGCAGCCATGCATCAAAATTAGAAGTGCCATAGAGAGCGCTTGTTTTGGTGCCGCCAATAGAGCTGGAGGTTGAAGCACCAACAACATACCCGCCATCAAGCGTTGTATCAACTGTTACATAATAGCCATCATCGCCATAACCTCCATATGTTTTTTGCCATTCAATATTTCCTGCATTATCAAGCTTTACCACCCAGATATCCATTCCGCCGTAAGCAGGCGTTGTTTTATTACCTGACGGGGATGAAGTAGATGTGCCGGCAACAAGATAGCCGTTTCCACCAGGCGCCGGCGTAATAGAGTAAGCTTCATCTTCACCGGTTCCACCCAATGTTACATTCCATTTAACGAGGCCGGAAGGACCGGTTTTTACAACCCAGTAATCATTAGCGCCATAACCGGGATTTGTTTTTTGATACCCGGATCCATCAGCATAACCGCACATGATATAATCACTGTCGGCAGTTATTTTCATGTCCCTGAGATACGCCTGGCCGGCAGATCCATAAATACGTTGCCTTAATCCAAAGCTTTGTGCTTGCAATTCAATCGTTAGAAAAAAAAGAAATAGCAGCAGAGTTGTTTTTTTCATAGTTTTTAAATTTAGTTACGAATAAACAAATTTATTTCTAATTGAATTGCAAACCAGTTTAAACAAATAATTATTTATTTGAAATAATAAGGAGTGGTTCAGGTGTAATTAAGAATATACTTCGTTTGAAGAAAGGGATAGGCTGAAGTGTTCGCAAAGTATATATCTTCAACAAGAGTTGGCTTAACTCAGGAAATATAGCTGCGTATAATAATCAATGATGCGGCTTTTTATTTCATCTTTTTTTTCAATAGACTGTTCGCCTTTTTCATCTGCGGGATGGGAAAAATTTTTCTTTGCAAAAGCATTTTTAGAATCCGTGTCACTCAACTTTCCCGGGAATTTGTTATGCAGGGTTTTCTTTTCGTTTTTACCAGTCATACATTGGATTAATTGTGCAGCGGTTAATCGTTCTTTCTGATCAAAAGGTAACAAATCAGAAAGCTTTAATGCATTGCTTCAATAATTCTATTTTTACATAAACGAAGAGGAGATTTTTGTGATTGATATCATTACTTTACTACCAGATAATATCGCTAACCAGATTGCTGCGGGAGAAGTGATACAGCGCCCGGCAAGTGCTGTAAAAGAGTTACTGGAAAACGCTGTTGATGCAGATGCCGCTTCTATTCAATTAAACCTGACAGATGCCGGCAAAAATTTAATACAGGTAATAGATAACGGCAAAGGAATGAGTGAAACCGACGCCCGTATGAGCTTTGAGCGCCATGCGACCAGCAAGATCAGGAATATTGAAGACCTTTTTCGTATACACACGATGGGCTTTCGTGGTGAGGCACTCGCCTCTATTGCCGCCGTTGCACAAGTTGAATTAAAAACAAAAAGAGATGAAGATGAGCTGGGAACATTGCTTGAAATTGACAATAGCATAGTTAGAAAACAGGAGCCTTGCGCCTGCCCTGTTGGTACAAATATCAGCATGAAAAACCTCTTCTTTAATGTGCCTGCGCGAAGAAATTTTTTAAAAAGCAATGCGGCTGAAATGCGTCACATTATTGATGAATTTATTCATGTGGCGCTGGCTTTTCCAAATATATTCTTTTCTTTAACCAGCAATAACCAACAGGTGTTTCACCTGGAAGCCGGAAGTCATAAGCAAAGATTTCTTCAATTGCTGGGCAATCAATACAACACTAAACTTGTTGCTGTTAAAGAAATAACCGATTACCTGAATATAAGCGGCTTTGTTGCCAAACCTGAGGCGGCAAAAAAAACAAGAGGTGATCAATATTTTTTTGTAAACAACCGTTTTATTAAAAGCGCTTATTTAAATCATGCAGTTGTTTCTGCATTTGATGCTTTGTTGCCAAAAGACAGTTTTCCGGTGTATGCTTTATACATTGACCTTGATCCCTCTCAGGTTGATATTAATGTGCATCCTACAAAACAGGAGATAAAATTTGAAGATGAGAAAATTGTATACGCTTTTGTGCAGGCAGCTATAAAACATGCTTTGGCGCAATTCAGTGTTGCACCATCGATCGATTTTACGCTGAATGCTGATATTATGCAAACGGAAGCTATTTCCCAACCTTTCACCCAGGAGAAAAAAGAAATGGTTACTGCGTCAGAATTGTACAGAAGATTCTCGCAGAAGAACCAGGCACATTTTATTGAGCCGGGCATGAAAAGCGAATTAAAGCACTGGAAAGATTTTTATACAGATACCGTTCAGATTACAGAAACCATTCAACCACCTGTATTCGGTTTTCAGCAAACCAGCAATGAAAGTATGCAGCTTGTAACGGATATGCCTTTTTATCAATTGCATAAAACTTATATTGTTGCTCCTTTGGAAAATGGTTTTCTCATCGTGCATCAGCAACATGCACATGAAAGAATTTTGTTTGAAAAATATTTAACCGGCATTCAAAATAAACAATCGGCTACGCAACAAAATTTATTCCCTGTAACACTTGATCTTTCTCCGCAGGATGGCGCTTTGCTGCAGGAGCTTTTGCCCGATCTGGAATTATTGGGTTATAAAATTGAAGCATTCGGTAAACATAGTTTTATTATACAAGGCGTACCTGCTGATGTGCTGCAGGGAAATGAAAAACATTCTGTGGAATTATTGATAGAGCAGTTCAAACATTTCAGCAATGAACTGAATTTCAGCCAGCGGCAAAAACTTATTCATTGTATGGCGAGGCAACAATCTATTAAGGCCGGGCAGTCATTAACAGATAAAGAAATGAAAGCCTTGCTAAGCGAATTAATTACCTGCGGAATTCCTTCCGTTTCACCGAATGGTAATCCTGTATTTGTTGAATTTACCGATGAGCAATTGATGAAGATGTTTGGAAAATAACTATGATATAATTTTTTCTTTTCCCCTTTTATATTTCATTCAATAATAACATACCGCTTATCTCAATCTTTTAAACCTCTGCGATAAAATTTTATCATAGCCTTTGCAATAAGTACAAGCATTTTGCATTTATAATAATTATCAGCATTATCCAATGAGTGTGAGCATCTATCGCCTGCTGCGTAATAATAAAGAAGAAGGCCCGTTAACTGCTGAAGAGCTAATCGGTAAACAGTTAAAGACCTATGATCTTATCTGGATTGACGGGCGCAGCGCTGCATGGAATTATCCCGGAGAATTACCTGAATTTAAAAAATATGCACCACTCCCACATGAAGAAAACAACAGGCAACGGTTTACTGCTGTGAGCGCTTCTGTACAGGCAGCAATGGCAATGAACAATAATATTGTTCCGGTTGCTCCGCAAAAACCCCGTTATAAAGTTTCAGCAGCATGGACAAAAATTCAAACTGCACCTTCTCCTGTATTAACAAATGAAAACATACCTAAAATAAAAGAGCCGATGATAAAAGCCAGCGCGCTCAATCAGGGTTCTGTGGCGGAATCAAAATCTTTAAGCTGGGAAGAAGCATGGCTTGACTGGGAAAAAGAAAAAGATTTCGATGAATTTGCTGTAAAACCAATTACAGATAAAAAAATAAATGCGACCCAATCAAAAAAAATAGTTGCCCGCAATGCACCACAACCGGAAATTAAATATGCAGAATCGCCTGGCCTTCCGAAAGAAAAGTATATTGATAATCCTGTTCAGCAGAAATCAGGAACAAAAAGATCATCCGCTCAAAGCAATACTTCAGAATTTATATTGCCTGCGGCAGCCCTTATCATTATTTTCAGTGTTGGTTTTTGGTTATTGCATAATACAAATATTGTTCAGAAAACAACTACTTCTTCGCTGCTACATCAACCTGAATCTGCTGTTCGCCCAAATAACAATATTCATAATGCTCCGTCAACATTAATAGCAAAACAAGAAAACGAGTCTTCTCAAAATTCTTTAACTAATAACGATCAGGCAACAGACCGCAATCCTGATCTTTCAAATACAAAAATTCCTGTTCAGCATGAAGAGGCAGTTAAACAACAAAATAGTTCATCAATTCCTGCAACGGGGGATTCTCAACAAACTATTGAAAAATCAGTAAATAAAACTGCTGTTAGCAATAATGCAAACAATACAACGAATACTAATGCTTCTCCAAAAGTTGTTGATACGATAAATAATGTTTCAAAAAATAATTCCATTACAAATACATCCGCACCCAATAATACCTTCCCTGCCAATACGCGTACAAAAACAACAGATGATTATATATCTGTTCCGTCGTACATTACAATGAATGATGGAACCGGCGCAATCAATATTCAAAATGTGAGTGATATCAATCTTGACCTGGTAGTTGTTAATGTTCAATATTTCACTGCTTCAGGAACATATCATAAAGGCGAAACCTTATACCTGCATAATTTGAAAGCGGGCAAAAACGTTATTATCAGAACGCCTAAAGATGATACATCGGCTTATGCAGTTTCCAATGTATCGCTCGTAAGTGCGGATGCAGAAAAAGTATATGTTGTAGGCGATAACTGATTTTTATTTTTCAAACTTAAATTTGCTCATAATTCTTTATAATGCCTGTTGAAACAATTACTAAACATATTCTTTTATTTGGCGCAGGTAAGTCTGCCACCGTACTCATAGATTACTTAAAGCAACTCTGTTCAGAAAAAAACTGGCAGGTAACCGTTGCAGACAGCAATATTAAAGCAGTGCAGCAAAAAGTTGGCGAACATTCAAATGTGCATGCGGCAGGCGTTGATGTTTTGAATAATGAAGAACGAAAAAAATACATCAGCACAGCAGATCTTGTTATTTCTTTAATGCCACCGCAACTGCATTATCTTATCGCTGTAGATTGTATTGAACAAAAAAAACATTTGCTTACCGCTTCGTACATTGATGAAGATATACAGAAGCTCTCAACACAAATAAAAGACAACGATATTTTGTTCCTGTATGAAATGGGACTTGATCCTGGTATTGATCATATGAGTGCAATGCAGCTAATTCATTCAATAAAAAAAACCGGCGCGCACATTGTTTCCTTTAAATCACATTGCGGCGGTTTGATCGCCCCTGAAAGTGATGATAATCCCTGGCATTATAAAATAAGCTGGAACCCGCGCAACATCATCATGGCAGGCAAAGCAGGCGCTTTATATAAAGAAAACGGCGAGGAAATTTCAGTTAAATATGAGCAGTTGTTCTCTGCAGGTCATGGCGCAGATGTTCCCGGGTTAGGATGGTACGCCTATTATCTGAACCGCGACTCGTTGAGCTATTTAAAATTATATGAACTTGATGATACAGCTACTTTTATGCGCACCACTTTAAGGCATCCTGATTTTTGTTTCGGGTGGAAGAATATTGTTGACCTTAAATTAACCGATGAAGAAAAATTGTATGAAACAGATGGCATGAGCTTATCGCAATTTTTCAAACTTCATTTTGAAGAGCATGGTTTCAGCGAATGGCTCACCAAATTATTGAGCTCGCGCCTGGAATATGCCAAAAGCATGATGGAACAACTAATGGACCTGATGAAAGCAGAGCAGGAAGTGATCAATGAAGGTGATTCGCCCGACGATGATTTTATGATGATCGATGAAAAAGGGAATCTTACCACGTTGAATGTAGATGAAGTTAAAACACGCGCTGCAGAAAGCGTGGCGGTTCAGATGCATGAAGCCAATCTAACTTTAAAACAATTATTTTTTTTAGGCCTTAATGATGAAATGCTCATTAATAAAGGCCTGTGCAGCGCTGCTGATGTATTGCAATTTGTAGCAGAAAAAAAACTCGCTTTGCAACCGCATGATAAAGACATGATCGTTATGCTGCATGAAATTGAATATGAATTGAATAATAAAAGATCGTCAGTAAAGTCTTCGCTTGTGGTAAAAGGCCTGGACAGTGTACGTACTGCAATGGCAAAAACGGTTGGCTTGCCTTTAGGCATTGCTGCCAGGTTAATTCTGGAAGAAAAGATAAAAGTATCCGGCTTGCATATACCCGTTTCGCCGGAGATATATGAGCCCGTGCTGCAGGAACTAAAACAATTCAATATCGCTTTTACGGAATGCGATCCTGAAATTAAATGACCGATCTATACCAGTATTTCTTCAATTGATTTAAAGCCCTCATCCGGTGGTAATTGCTGCCACAATATTTTATAAATAATATCAGCAATGGGTATATTCACTTTCAGTGTTTCATTGGTTATATGAATACATTTACCTGCATTATAACCTTCAGCCACCATTCCTAACTCAAGCTGCGCAGATTTTACAGAATAACCTTTACCAATCATGTTGCCGAGTGTACGGTTACGGCTGTACAAAGAATAACAGGTTACCAGCAAGTCTCCCAAATAAACAGATGCAGCATAATTCAAATTATCACCTGAATCTTCGTGCTTTGCTTCTTTTAAAAAACGCACCATTTCATTGGCAGCATTCGCAATGTATACGCTTAAGAAATTATCACCGTACTCAAGTCCATGAGCAATGCCTGCGCCTAATGCATAAATGTTTTTAAGAATAGCTGCATATTGAACGCCGATTATATCGTGGTTGATCTCCGTTCTTATAAATTCTGTGTTGAAGCATGCAGCAATTTTTTTTACCGAACCGGTATCAAGGCCGGAAAAAGTAAGATAAGATAATTTTTCTGCGGCTACTTCTTCTGCATGGCAAGGGCCGAGTACTGTAAAATAATCTTTCAGATCTACATTAAAATTCTCTTCGAGGTATTCATTAAGCAGTTGATTTTTTTCAGGAAGAATGCCTTTTATGGCAGATATTATTTTTCTATCGCCGAAAGCATCTTTATTCAGGGCGCTTAACGATTGATGCACATAAGCTGAAGGAATGGCTATGACTAACGCATCACAGGATTCAATTACATAATTGATATTATCACTGAGCAAAAGCTGCTTTGTATCAAAAAAAGTATTTCTTAAATAATGTGGATTATGCCTTCGCTGCGTAAGCTGATTTATTGTATCTGCTGTGCGTACATACCAATGAATAGTTTGTCCATTAGTAGTTAAAATTTTTGCGAGCGCTGTAGCCCAGCTTCCGCTGCCGAGAACTCCGAATTGCATGCAATATTGTTAGGCCGTAAAGATAAGCTATTGCTTAGCTGCAGGTGTATGCCGGATAAGATAGCCTTATTAAAGTACTGATCAACTATTTTTTTGCAAAGCTTTGAACGAGTTGATCTTTAGTTGTAACCTTTACCTTGTCGCCGTTTTTTAATGTTTTGCTTACAACATCATAAGGACCTGTAATTACCTGTGCATCTGCCTTAAGGCCGTTTACAATTTCAATATTATTAATGTCCTGGATAGAAGTTTTTACAGGTATCATTTTCACTTTACTGTCGGGCTGTACGGTAAATACAACTTCAATAAGATCGCTGTCGCCTGAATTATCAGCTACAACTGATTTCTTGTTTATTGTACTGTCTGCACTATGAACATCACTCCAGGTTCTTGTTGCTACTGCATTTAGCGGAACTGATAAAACACTGGTATGCGTTTGTGTTTGAATATCTGCACTTGCAGTCATGTTCGGGCGAAAAGGAAAAGGCTGGTTTTTTATTATAAGATCCTGGTAGCTTGAAAGAAATAAATGTATATGTACGGTGTAATTGGTAACTGAAGTTGAAGAAGATGAGGATCCTGTTAGTGAGCTGGCTGATTCAGGATTTGCGATTTTATATACAATGCCTTTGAACTTGCGGTTGTTGAATGCATCTACTTCAACAAGTGCTGTATCACCCAGCTTAACTTTCGGAATATCGTTTTCACCAACATCAACCTGCACTTCCATATTGCTCAGATCTGCTACGCGCATAAGTTCAGTACCCACATTAAAACTATTACCCGCAACACGTTCGCCTTTCTTCACGCTTAATAAACTAACTACACCATCCATTGGTGCAGTTAGCGTTGCCTTTTCCAGATCTTTATTGGCGCTCGTTAAACCGGCCGTGGCATTTTGCACGCTTGCCTCATTTGCTTTAATACTACTTTGCGCAGCGAGATAATTTGCCTTTGCTGATTCATAAGCCTGTTGCGCCGTTTCGAACTCTGCCTGAGAAATTACTTTTTGATCCAGCAAAGTTTTCTGACGATTATAAGCAGCCTGCGTTTGATCAAGTGTTGCTTTTAATGCACCCAGTTGGGCCTGTGAGTTTACAACCTGCGCCTGTGATTGTGCTACAACTGCTGCTGCCTGGTCTCTTTGAGATGAATATATATCAGCATAAATTTTTGCAAGCACCTGGCCTTTGTGCACTGTATCTCCTTCCTGCACTTCAAGGTCTACTATCTGGCCGGAGATATCAGGAGTGATCTTTACTTCCACTTCAGGAAAAACTTTTCCGGTTGCGGTAACTGTTTCCGTAATGTTTCGCGTTGCTGCTTTCTCAGTTGTAACCTGTATTCCTTCATCTTTACCTAAAACACCTGCTTTGCTTAATACAACAAGCAATACAATCAATAGTAATAGTATGCCGATGATCCATTTTAATTTTTTGCTCATAATGTAGAAGTTTATTTATTCATCTTAAAACTGAACGCCCTGGCCCTTATAAAACTCAAGCACTTTCACTTTAAAGATGTAATCATATTTGGCTGATACCTGGTTTATTTTGGCAGTGAATAAATTCGTTTGTATGGTGATATAATCAATAGTGGAAAGAATGCCTATTTCGTACCGCTTCGTTGCAAGGTCATAGGCATATTGCTGGGTTTCTACTGCTTTTGTTGATGAATTATACTTAGCTATCGCAGAAACGGAATTGCTGTACGCTGTATAAATATTTTGTTGCAGTGTAAGATTATCTGCACGAAGCTGCAGCCTTAAATTCTCAAGATTCAATTTTGATCTTTCATAATTTGTTTTTAACTGCCTGCCGTTTAAAATAGGAACATTTAATTGCAGGCCAACCGCCTGGCTGCGATTTATATTGCCGATTTGTTTGAAATAACCCACCTTGGAAAACGTAGGAATGCTGGCACTCTGTACAATATAATCTCCGCCATGTGTGAAAGTAGTATCATTAAAAGGCCGATACCCGGTTTGTTCAAGATAGTTACTGCCATAATTACTGCCTATCTGCCCAAATACACTTAATGTGGGATACATAGCCCCTCTTGCACTTTTTACGGCGTATTCACCCGCAATAATATGCATGCTGTCTGATAGTTGTAAAGGCTGGGTGCCCAGGGCGAGCTGATAAACATACGCGGGCTCCAGTTCAGATAACGGCGGGATAGGAATTTTATCAACATCGGGAGTTGCAACTTTAAAAGATGCTGCTTCATCCAGGTTTAAATATGCAATTAACTGCAGCCTGTTTTGATCGGCTGTTCCTTCTGCTGATATATAATTGCTGCTGTCTGTTGCCAGTTGCGCTTCCAGTTGCGCGGCATTTAATTCAGGCATACTTCCGGCCTGCACTAATTTTTTTGTATTGTCTAATTGTGCTGTTGTCTGGTCAATCTGAACTTTTGCAATATTTGCCTGTTCAATAGAAAGCAGTGTTTGCAAATAAGCTGCTGCAACATTCAGCGCAATATCATTTCTCGCTTTACCCACACCAAGTTTATATGCTTCTTCGTCATTAGCAGAAGCACGTATATTATTTTGTATGCTGAAAAAATTGAACAGCGTTATTCCTGCCTGCAAACTGGAACTCTGGAAAAAGGTTGTCTGGTTGGTAAACAGGTTTGTAGTGGGGTCAATACTACGTCCGAATTGAAAGCCTGCCTGCGTATTAAAGCCAAGCGTTGGCATTGACTGCCCTTTTGAAAGTTTGGTTTGCAATATAGCCTGCCTGGCCTGCACATCTGCCTGCAACACCGTAATATTATGCGCCATAGCATAATCCACACAACGGCGAAGGTCCCATGTATCATCCTGTGCATTTATTTTATTAAGAGAAAGGCAAAGAATTAAAAGTAAAAAGCCTTGTATGATTTTTTTTCTCATGTTGTGCTACAGTATTTTCTTAAAAGCGGAGCAAAAATAACAGAAAGCATATTTTAAGCCTTGTAAATTTTATATAAACGGAAAACTTAGCGGTTAAAGTAAGGATTCCGGTGTTTCGCAGCCTTTAAAGTGCCCTTAACCTGCGTTATGATAGCGGATAACTTGTCTATGAGGTCTCTGTAAGGTTAGCAGATTTGTAATTTTTATTGTCTCAATCCTGCGTGAGTTA